>OIXG01001901.1_pt1 | contig 17960 bp, 20 predicted proteins | sample 1587731 | NCBI WGS metagenome assembly OIXG01 (sample SAMEA3888908, study PRJEB22519) | human gut metagenome | biome: human gut; feature: human-associated habitat; material: faeces | place: Denmark | collected 2010
CAGAGCGGAAAAGGATAAATGTGAGCAGGGGCTGATCTCTCAGAAGGAACTGGAGGTCTGGCTGAAGGAATCCAAATGAAACACCGTGTGCTGACCTTGCGGTCAGCACACGGTTCTCTTTGTCTATAGCGAGGCAGATTTTAAACCGCCTCGTGCGGGATCTGAATGCTATTTTTCTTTATTCCCCGCATCTTCCAGCAGATTTGTAACCACTTCGCTGAGCTGCGCGGCGTTCTTGGAAGTAATGACAGGAACGCCGGTCTGCGTCTCAATGGCCTTCCGTGCGTCACCGGCCACCTTGCCACCGGCACGGGCCACGTCGATGTTCTCCGAAAGGGTTGCCGGTGCCTTCTGCTTGGAAATTTCCGTGGTGGTGGCCTCCGCCAGCATATTCAGTACCAACTCCAGCGTGGTCATGTTGTCACGAAGGTTTTCCTTTTTCAAGCCTTTTAGGTTTTTGTACTGCCGGGTGGACATCCCCGACCATGCACGGGAGATCTCATCGGTGAGGATGGCGTATTCCACGCCCTTCTGCACGCCGCGGGCATCCCATTCATCGGTCAATTCTTTGCGAACTTGGATGGCTTGCAGCCGCTGGTTAATCCACTCGCGAGTATAGCCCTTTTTGAGGTAGGTTTCCAGAGCACGGTCAATGGTCAACTCAGGGTCGATGGTTTCTTCGATACGCTCCCGGCCGACCTGTGCCAGCCAGAGTTTGAACGGCTCCGCCTTGGGTGACGGAATGGACTGGATGATACGGAGAAGTTGCTCGGTATCGGCCACATCGGTCAGGCGTTTTTTACCATCATGAGCCGTCATTTTCAAACCGTGACAATTTGTCACGGTTTCATTGCCCTCGGCCTTCAACCGTTGTTTGAGTTTGCGCCAATACGCCGTGGGATCAACGCTGTCCGTCAGTACGCCAACCACATCAACAATGGAGAAATACCATTCTTCCTTTTCCTCGTCCCACGCCGTGCGGATGCGCTTGTCCTCGAATAGCTGGATCTTATCATTTGGCTCCATATATGCATTCTCCTTATTAATCATCCTTCATATGTCCGCTCTCTAACGGCACCATACCCTTGCGCTCGGCGGCATCAGCCTTATCGATGATGATAATGCAGGCAGGGATACCGGTGCCATAAAACAGGTTGGCGGGCAAGCCGATAATGCCCTTGATATAGCCCTTATCAATAATGGCTTTACGAATGGTTGCCTCTGCATTGCCGCAGAACAGAACACCGTGGGGAAGAATGACCGCAGCCTTGCCAGTGCTTTTCAAGGACTTCAAAATATGGAGCAGCCATGCAAAGTCACCGTTCTTTTCCGGCGGTCTGTCACCATAGCCATCAAAGCGACCATAATCCTTAAGGCCATCCGTCCAGTTTTTCAGAGAAAACGGAGGATTGGCCACCGCGAAATCGAAGCGCTTCAGCACCTCATCATCGGAACCTTCTTCAAAATAGCGGGGAGCAGAAAATGTATTTCCTGCTCTGATCTCACCAGCAGCCTTGTTGTGCAGGACAAGGTTCATCTTAGCAAGACCGGCGGTGGTTACTTCCTTTTCCTGTCCCCAAATGGCAATCTCAAAGGGAGCTTCATCCGCTGCGCGAATCAGAAGTGAACCGGAACCGCAGGCAGGGTCTATAAAGACGTAATCTTTGATACAAAGCCGGTCGCCGAGAAAGTGTATAAAAATAGCGAAAACCGCAGGAAACAAGGCGTTTCTTGCGGTTTTCGCTGTATTTGTCGTTATTCAATTGGCCCCATCAGGCCCCGCCCGGAGCGTAGCTTCTGCTGGTGTCGGCGCTCCTGTACGGCTGGCTCAGGGAATAATTAAAAAGTATGCCAAAATTAAAAGGTTCTACTATTCTAAATATTGGAGTTATCTCGTAATAGCATTTCTCATTGTGGAATTACCTCCAGCTGGGATACAACAGAAAAACCATTGCTGGACATTTTTAGACCGCAGCCATAATATCGCATTCCTTTTTCAATGCAACTGTTGAAAAGGCTGGTATACTGGTTATCGAAGTCTAAATGCAGTCTTTTTGTCTTAGGACAGAGCGCCACAAAAAGATAGCAAACCTTATGGCCTGAATCCAGTAATCTTTCGAGTTCTTCCAACTGCTTGTTTGAACGGATAGAATGCACCGTAGGAAAATGTCCATCTTTTTCGAGAGATAAAATGGTCTTAATCTCAATTATTGTATCAGTGTCCTCAATGTATAAATCGCATTTATACCCATCAATTGAAATCTCTCTACGTATTCTTTCTCTTTTTCCGAGGAATGCGAATCTGCGACTTCTTATTGAAGAAGCAATAATTCTATTTGCTTCAGCAAGATTGAGCAGAACTACTCCGCTTGTTGTTTCTGCCGCATATAGGCTAAACGGAATCTCCGACTTGCCAGTTGTAGGCAAAAGGAGAACCTCGCATCCACTTAGGTCTACAAAATTACTGAGTTTACACGATGAGGGGACGTAACACATGGTCTCCTCATCGTGAATTTTTACGCAGCACCTAAATCGATTTTTTAATTCTGATACAAAGGTGGCTCTTGTAAAAGCACAGTCGTCTTTTTTCATTCGCAGAGCGCACTGATGGATGGCATACCTTCCCTCTCGATTCTCTCTCCAATCTTCATCAAACCATACACCATTAGTGCTCGCGCATAAATGTATGGCGTGTCTGAATTGGGATATATTGCTCGAAGTAGCGCAGCGAGTTTACCATCATTATCAAAAGAACCAACATTATAATTGCTACCGGAGCTATCTGGGATACTATATGTGGATGGGTCACACTCATCAAAATGATTCTTTAATGCGTATGCAAGCGCAAACTTGGCGGCAGTAACAACATTTTCAAACTTTCCAGTTGCAACAAGTCGTTCTGCTATATCATTAGCATCCTTTGATAACCGAATATTAACGATGTCATTCATGCAAAGTCCTCCTTATTGTGGTTCAATTTCCGTATGAAAAGAGGAATAGCGAGTAAGGCGGTATTCTTTCTTTAAGGCATCAGCGAGCGTTTCTCTGGTTTGCTGTTCATCTATTTCATGAGTGTATGCCAGCAATACAATCTGCTCAGACATGCTGGGGAGCGCTTGAGTAATATTTCTTTTATGGTCGGGGTCGAGTCGGCCAAACGGCGAATCCATGATAATAGGGCCACGTAACGGCGCATTTTTATGAAGCGCTCCAATTAACGATAGCGCAACCACATGTTCAAAGCCAGCAGAGCGCAATGGAACCAGTTCTCCAGAAGCATGAACCATTGATAACCCATAGTTGTCATTAATTTTTAACTGAATATAATCCGGGTCATTGCTAATGCCAACAAACAATTCTGTTGCATCACGTTCAACATCTCTCGTCCCTTCGGCAAGAACCATTCAACATATTCATCGGGAGAAATAGACGAATTCTCGTTTCCATAGTCTCGTTTATCTGCATATGGCGGAGATGTAAGCACAAAATCAATGCTATCTGAGGGAATCTCCTTTAAAACTTGCTCGCAGTCTCCAGTGATAAATGTGTTTAATATAGGATTTATAGTCTTCAACTTTACCACTCCTCGGTTAATATTAGCTTTTGTTATCGTTGGGACTGCTAACTTCCAACTCCATAATATCAGACAATTCACAATTCAAAGCATCACATATTCGAACGAGAACATCCGTCGTAACGTTTTCATTTTTTCCGAGCTTAGCCATGGAAGCCGAACTAATACCCGTGGCTTCCCTTAAATCCTTTTTCTTCATGTCTCGGTCAATAAGTAATTTCCAAAGTTTCTTATAGCTTACCCTTGCCACGGTGCCTGCTCCTTTCGTGGTCATTTTTCCCATGAACTCAAATCGGGTATCTAAAATTTTTCTTCGCTTTCGCAAATAGTGTATCAGAAGACGCAAACGATTTCAAGGCCATCCCATCCATTCTATAGACAAATTTGTAAATTTTCTTTTTCCGTGGTGTGGGCTACTTGACAATGGCCTCATGCGCGGCTATAATATTGTTAGCTGTACAGCTTACAGTAAACAAAATGAAAAGGAGGTTAGATTTATGGCAGAAAGGGAATTGTCATTCGGAGAATACCTGACCCAGCTGAGAGAAGCAAAAGATGTTACGTTGCGGGAACTTGCTCGAAAAATAGGTGTATCTGCACCGTTCCTAAGCGACGTAGAAAAAAATCGACGGGCACCGCTGACTGCTGAACGCCTTGAAAAAGTTGCAGCTGTTCTTGGATTGTCTGAAGAAGAAAAAGCGGAAATGTATGACATGGCTGGAAAGCAACGCAACGCAATTGCTCCTGACCTACCAGAATACATCATGGAACGCGAATACGTAAGTGCTGCGCTTCGGACTGCTCGTGACTTAGATGCTGGTGAGGCAGAATGGAGAGAGTTTATCGAGAAACTGAAAAAGGGGAAATCTGATTGATGTATCGTCCGCAATTAACAATTAAGGCAAACGGATTACCTGTTGTTTCTAATGATGAACTGGACGTCATTGGTGAGCGTCTTATAGCGGATTTCTGTCCCATAGCTACACTTGTACCTCAAGAAATCGACATTGACCGCTTTGTTGTGAATTATTTAAAGATGGAACAGGATTTTCAATTCTTGTCGCATTGCGGAGTGTACCTTGGGATGACAGTGTTTCAGAACACGAATTACTTACCTGTGTACGACCCCGTCCTAAAAGAAGCGAAATATATTCACGCCAATGCCGGAACAGTTCTTATCGACAACACATTGCTTGAAAGCAATCAAGAGCATCGTTATCGATTCACACTTGGTCATGAGGCAGGACATTTTGTTCTTCATCCATCATACTTCTTAAACCAAATTGGAATTGACAGTTCTGACCCGTTCATTCGTTGCCGCTACGATTTTTCTTTAGGAGGAAGTAATCGATATTGCATGACCGATGCCAAGAGATCTGAGCAGCAGGCCAACAGATTTAGTTCGGCAATTCTTATGCCAAGGTGCTCTGTAAAAATTCTTCTTGCTCGGACACCCAATCGCGGGCAAAGGAACTGGTCATCTCTCGCAGTGGAAAAACTCGTAAACACTTTTAATGTTTCTGCCGACGCTGCTCTCTACAGACTAAAGGAGCTTGGATATATCGACGGCAATTGTTAAAGTCTGTTATTAATCCGCTATAAGCAGCGGCTCTGTCCGCTGTTTATTATTTACCCATTATGTTAGCTGTTAGGCTAACAGTTATTGAAAGGAGTGATGCCTATGATTTTTACAGGAAGGAGGATTATCCCATTTGGAAGTTCGCGCCAATAAGGGCAAAGGGCCGCTACTTTTTGAGTGGCACCCTGAGCAAAAGACCATTGACCTCATTCGGAAGGACAAGTTCTACCGCATCCGCTTAGAAGAGCATGCATATCGAATCACGGAAGAACGTTCCAAGTACGAGGGTCATCCCACGAGAACTAAAACACTTTAATAATTACAGTCACTGAATCCTCAGAGCTGCTTGATGGCCAGAAGGATGCTGTATTCCCGTACAGCATCAGTCTGGCCATTTTGCGTAGCAACTCTGATGGATAGCGCAAATCGGCTCTGTTGGATTCCATCCAAAGGAGTCGATTTTATGAAAAAAAACGAAAAAGAAAACCAACCTTTCATCTACATTCGCGCCACTGGAGAGAAGATTCCGGTCGCCAAGGAAGTCCGCGACGTCTACTACAACGAGGCTGCCCGCATCCGCATGAAGGCGCAGGCCCACGGGCAGTGCGTCTGCCCTCAGAGTAAAGTCTGGGTCTGTGACGGAGACTGCCTCGTCTGTGAGTACCGTCGTTCCGGCGACATGGCTTCTCTGGACGTTCCCATCGGCGAGGACGGCGAGGGCGCCCTGCTGGACATGGTTCCGGATGAGGCCCCGTCCATCGAGAGCGTCATCGCCGACCGCGACCTGCTCGACCGTCTCTTCGCCCGTCTGCGGGAGCTTGACCCCGATGCGGACACCATCATCGCTATGTGGATGGACGACGACAAAGTCTCCGACCGCACCATTGCCAAGGCGCTCGGTCGGCCCCAGCGCACCTTCGCCGACCAGATGAAGAAGTACCGGACGGAGCTCCGGCGCATCCGAGGCTACTAATCCCTGGAACACCCGGCCCTCTGGCCATCGGTTCTTTGGCGATTGGATGTAAATGTACTAATTGGTTCGTTTTCTGTTGACAAATGCGTTACTTTAGTGTATCATAGCATTGGAGGTGGTTAGAGTTTGAATCCGCATTATAATCAGAACTACACACGGGAAGAAATCGATGCTGTTCTGTCCAGAATCAAATCCTGTGTTGAAAAAGGAAACTATATCATTTCACAGAATGAGAATCGCCAAGAGAACATAGACTTTATAAATGAATACAATATCAGGAGTGACCAACAGCAAACCATTCTAATGCAGATTGAGACTGATGATTTCTGTCACTCCCTTCAGAACACCAAACTTGGCTTTGAGCATGAAGTACTGTATGTTTTTGTGCCACAAGTACAGCTTTTCAATGCCGATGGTGAAGAAGAGATTGTAGATGTATATACCAAGTTCAATATCATAGATTTACCAACGGGTAGTCGGGCTGTAGTCATCTCGTTTCACAAAAGGAATAAGCCTATCGACTATCTTTTCCGGTAAACATATTGAAAGGAGGTACTGCCATGATTCCGAAGGAAGTTTTTTGTGAAGAATGCAGGAAAGACGTAGAATACACCATAGCTTCTGTGCCTATGGTTGGAACAATTAAGGGTAAGGAGTATCAATACAGCGGAAGTGAGGCTCGGTGTGTAGGCTGTGGTTCTCCCCTCTATATTCCCGAACTATCCGATGCCAATCTTCGCTCACTCTATGATGTTTTTCGTCAGGAAAACGGCATCATCCCGCTCGAAATGATTCGTGCCATTCCAGAGAAATACGAGATTGGTAAGCGCCCTCTCTCTCTTCTTCTTGGCTGGGGCGAACAGACATTTTCCCGCTATAGTGATGGGGATATGCCCACCAGACAGTATTCAGATATGCTCTTCCGCATCTATAGAGAACCTCAGTTTTACGCAGAACTCTTGGAGGCGAACAAAGCGAACCTACCGTCACAGCATGCCTACGAGAAAAGTCGCCGTGCTGTTGATGCGCTACTGTCATTGGACAATCAAACAGATAGCAAAATTAACACGGTAATTCAATATCTTTTGTCCCAATGTGAGGATATCACTCCTTTAGCACTCCAGAAAGCCCTTTACTATATTCAGGGCTTTTACTATGCCTTTTATAAGAGTTTCCTCTTTGTGGAAGACTGTCAGGCATGGGTGCATGGGCCTGTTTACCGTGACATTTATTTCCGGTACCGAGATTATCGATTCGACCCAATTGAGCGGACATCTTCTTTCGACAGTGAGGTTTTCTCCGCGGGCGAAAAGGCGATATATGACAGTGTGATAAATAATATTTGCTGTTATAGCGGGAAAGTTCTGGAGCGGTTTACGCATAACGAAACACCGTGGCTTGTTACCAGAGGAGCCCTTCCGCTTTCCGAGCCGTCTGACAGAACAATTGAAAAGGCCGTCATAGGAGCTTATTTTGATGAAGTAAAAGCTAAGTATAGCATGGTAAATCCCAGTGATATCATAGCTTACTCGCAAGATATGTTCCGTCAACTCTAAAACAACAGCCCAACTGAATATCTGTTGTGGGAGCATCTACTTTTATGTAGGTGCTCCTACGCTCTTGTTTCCACTGACCACGACGACCAGTTCTCCAGCTACGAAGCACAGATTGATTATTACACCAACTACATCAAGGGCCGTGACGATTGGGAGTACGTCAACGTCTACACCGATGAAGGTATTACCGGAACCAGCACCAAGCGCCGCGAAGGCTTCAAGCAGATGATTTCCGATGCGCTGGACGGCAAAATTGACCTCATCGTCACCAAGTCGGTCAGCCGATTTGCCAGAAACACCGTAGACAGCTTGACCACCATCCGCCAGCTCAAGGAAGCCGGTGTTGAGGTCTATTTTGAAAAAGAGAACATCTGGACATTCGATGGCAAAGGCGAACTGCTGCTGACCATCATGTCCTCCTTGGCTCAGGAAGAAAGCCGCAGCATTTCCGAGAACCGCACATGGGGTCAGAGAAAGCGCTTTGCAGACGGCAAGATCACGGTTCCATTTCAGTGCTTCCTTGGCTACGACCGTGGCCCGGACGGAAATCTGGTGGTCAACCCAGAGCAGGCGGTCATCGTAAAAAGCATCTACAGCATGTTCCTACAGGGAATGAGCTACCACGGGATTGCAAAGAAGTTGACCGCAGACGTCATCCCGACACCCGGTGGCAAGGAAAAATGGAGCATCTCAACTGTAAAAAGCATCCTCAGCAATGAGAAGTACAAAGGCGATGCGCTCCTACAGAAGTCCTACACCGTCGACTTCCTGACCAAAAAGACAAAGGTCAATGAAGGCGAGATTCCTCAGTACTATGTCGAGGATAATCACGAAGCCATCATTGACCCGGAAGTATTCGATACAGTAATCTTCTTGACTCAAAGCGATTATTTTTTCATAAAGAATACGCTCGTCTGTTCCGTTCATGATATCACTATCCTGCGTTTCCAGGAACTCATAGCAATCTGAGCTGGGAACATATGCATTACCGGCTTTTTGATACGCAAAGGCGTCATAGGCATAAAAAGGCTCTTCCTGAAGATGCAATTGCTCGACAACTCCCGATTCCCATGTATCGAACCACTCTTCAATAAGCTCACACGGAGGAGGGATACCCATGATGACCATTCATGAAGTCAGCAAGTTGGCCGGTGTCAGTGTCCGGACACTGCACCACTATGATGCCATCGGGTTGCTGCCGCCCACAGCCCTCACGGAAGCAGGCTACCGGCTGTATGACGATACAGCCTTGGCGCGGCTGCAATCCATTCTTCTATTTCGAGAGCTGGAATTTCCGCTCAAGGACATCAAGCGCATTCTGGATGACCTGAAATTCGACCAGGCCACCGCTCTCACAGATCAGATCAAGCTGCTGGAGCTGCGACAGGCGCGGTTGGGACGACTCATCACCCTCGCCCGTGAAACCTTAGAAACAGGAGTAACACCTATGAAATTTGACGTATTTGATAAGGCCGAGCAGGAGAAGTACACCGCAGAGGTCAAAGAAAAATGGGGCAACACCATCGCCTATCAGGAATATCAGCATCATGAAAAAGGCGGAGCTACCGGCACCCCTGCTGATTTGATGAGGCACTTTGCAAAGCTGGGCAAGCTGAAGCACCTTGCCCCTACCGCACCGGAAGCGCAGGCGGCCATTCGTGATTTGCAGCAATTTATCACCGACCATTTTTACACCTGCACGCTGGAGATCCTGGCGGGCTTAGGTGAGATGTATGTAGCCGATGACCGCTTCCGCTGGAACATTGACAAGGCTGGCGGCGAGGGCACAGCAGATTTCGTCGCGCAGGCCATCGCCGCCTACTGTGGAAAGTGACTCTTCTTTGTCTATAGCGCCGCAGCTTCTGAGCCGCCACCCCGCAGAAACAACTTGCACAACTGCCTGCTCAGAGTTACAATGCAGCCAACAGCAACGAGAAACGCTTCCCGTCCGGCACCGGTGAATCTTCACCGAAAACCGGGTGGGAAGCGTTTTTGACCACATAGATTACCACAGACGGCGCTGGAACACCCGGAAGCAGCGGAGATAAGAGCGTCAAAGAGTAAGTGAAACAAATTAAAAAGCGCCGAAAACCGCTATAAACGAGTGGAAAAAGTATTCCCGATAGGTTTGGGATATCTGTGCATGGGTTCGAATTGAAGAATAACCATCTAAATTGAAACGGCCCGGAGAGTTGCCTCTCAGGGCTCATTTTTATATAAGCAATATGCTCCATCACTCAATCATGTCACCAAAAATGATTGATGAACTGAGCGATGTGTGGTATAATACGGTCGAATGAATCTTTTGCATGAGGTGTTTCTATGAGGAATAAGAAACCTCCTTTTGAAATTACAAATACGATGATCCATGAGATTGCGGAAATCGCCGAACTGGTGGGCAAGCTGACTTCCACCAATCAGCTGTCTGCGAACCCAACTTTACGGCGGACAAACCGTATCCGGACGATCCACGGCTCTCTGGCCATTGAACAGAACACTTTGAGTTTAGAACAGGTCACCGCAGTTCTGAACGGCAAGCAGGTTCTGGCTCCGCCCAAAGATATTGCCGAGGTTAAAAATGCCTATGAGATCTATGAGCGATTGGAGGAGCTTGACCCCTACTCTGTGGATGACCTGCTGACCGCTCACGGCATCATGACCCGGGGGCTGGTGGATGAGTCCGGGGTGTTCCGCTCCAAGCCCGTCGGCGTCGTTGACCAGGAAGGGCATGTCCTACATTTTGGCACGCTGCCGCAGTATGTTCCCAATTTAGTCATGGAACTGCTGGATTGGGTCAAGAACAGCGATGTGCATATGCTGATCCGCAGCTGCGTGTTCCATTATGAGTTTGAGTTGATCCACCCCTTTGCCAATGGAAATGGCCGCGTCGGACGCCTGTGGCATACGCTGCTGCTTTCCAAGTGGAATCCTGCCTTTGCTTGGCTGCCGGTGGAGTCTATCATCCATGACCGCCAGCAGGAGTATTACGAGGCCATCAATGCCTCCAACAATGCAGGAGAGTCTACGGTGTTTATCGAGTTCATGCTCTCAGCTATCAAAGCATCGCTCATGGATGCCATTAATACGAGTGATGAAATGAGCGATGGAGCGATGGATAAGGCGACGGTTCGCTGGAGGCAGATTGAGAAGTTCCTGGAAACGCATGAGTTTATTATGAACGCAGATGTCCGTGCGCTGTGCGGCGTTTCGGCCGCAACGGCAAATCGGGTTCTTGCAGGATTGACAGCCGAGAGAAAACTCGTGAAATACAGCAGAAATGGACATTGGGCATATAAATTGGTTTATTAGGCTGGAATTAATGGTAGGAACTACTTTTTAGTAGGAGGAGGTTAATATGCGACAAAACAACATTACAAAGTGGAAATATGACTCTTCTTTGAATTGCCTTTTATTTTTTGCACAGCGATTAGACGAACTTCTTTTTCACCATACAACAGACACATATCGCTATCCTTCCTTATCATTACGGGGTTTAGCTGCCGAGTATTGTAGCGTGTATAGTGATGTTAGAACTGGTACCGTAAATAAAAAGAATTTAGAGCATATTATAGAAGAATTATCTGGTAGACTTGACCATGATGATATTGCCAAGAATATATTAACGGAAGAATTTTCTTCCCGATTTATCAAAAGCCATAAATCGTGGGACATAAAAACGCAATTTGAAAATGCGCAATATATTGGGCGGAAACTAAGTAATAAGACCTACTATAACCATATCGTTGAAAGCCTTAAACATCTAATCAATGAAAATAAACAAAAATGCGAAATTGATGTAAAGGCCTCTGCATTTGTGAGAGAACTTTTAGACTGCGGCTATAACGAAAACTATGTGTTTCAAATGCTTCATGAAGTGTTCTTCCACAAGGAAGTTTCCTCGCTCGAAAGTCTTGATGACTTTTTTCCCCGATTTGATTTTTCTGAAAAAAGTTACGACGTATTCATAGGATATTCTAAAGATATATCCTCACTGTTGCCTTTGTACGAAAAGATGGAGGTTTCAGATTTAAATGTCTCCATTGTTGATCCAACTTCTGTTCCAATTGGAGTCAAGACCAAGCGTCAAAAGACCATTCTCAAGTTTGAGTGCATAAAGAGCTATGATATGTACTCGGCATTTGAAATTGCAGATGCAATTTCTTCATGTGTTGCTAATTCCTATGCATTCTTTAGACATGACCCAAATCAAATGCGTACTTACGGACAAGTTATTGATGCGCAAAATCAAATCACAACTATTTCCCCCAAAAAACTCCTAAAAAATCGTGTTTCTACATTATCTCGTGAATCCTCAACAAAAAATGCAGAATCACTCATAAAAGTTCTCTTTAAAAATCTCGAAAATTTATCAAGTTTTTCAGGAATTACAAGAATTCACAATTCAGCAATATTATCCGAAAATACAAGTGATTCACTGCTATCACTCTGGTCTATTCTCGAATCTATAGTTGATAAGGATAATGATACAGATGAGAAACAAATAGATAAAGGAAACGAGGATAAAAAAGATCGTAGCAAGATAGGTAATGTCATTTCTTATACTATTCCATATCTAAAGAGTACCCATATTCAAAAACTTGTTCAAACCTGTATGACGGATATTATTCGATGGGATATAGATTTTTTCAATAACCACATCGCAAATAATGGTTTTGGTTCAAATGATTTAGAACACACATTTGCGTTCTTAGCATTTAAGTCTACACAACCAGATCGCGATTGTCTATTTGCAAGTACAGAAACTTATCCGCTCTTGCGGTATCGTGTTTGTACTTTATCTGATTCACTACAAAATAGCAAAGAAATTAAATCCTTAATAAAAGCACATACTCAACGCGTTACATGGCATTTACATCGAATTTATCGTGCTCGCAATTATATTATCCATGATGCCAACTCAAATAATCGGTTAAATGAAGGACTTGTGATTAATCTACACTCTTATGTAGATACTCTTTTCTCGGAGGTAATTACACATATTTCAATTTCGCCATATAATGATTCGATATATGATGCAATTACAAATCATAAGTTGTCAGTATTGATTATGGATGAAAAGTTAGAAAATCGAAAGAATGAAGAAATCACAGTTGATAATGCTCTACAATATTTGTATTACGACTTTGAACGATAAATTGTTCTCTTTTGGTCTCAAGTTGATATCTAATGTCAGTAGGGCAAGTATCTCAAACATTTGATGAATGGCCGCTTACCTTAATTTTTTGCCACCGCTTACAATAACGGCGGCGCTACCCTAACATGCCCGATGCCCGGACAAGCCTGTGTTTTCAAGGCTTTCCGGGCATCGTTTACATTACTGGCGGCGCGATACATAGCTGCGGCTGATACCGTAATGGGCCGCCACCTGCCGCTGTGTCTGGGGCAAATGGCCGTCCAGGCCGTAGCGCCGCCGCAGAACATCCGCCTCCCGAGGGGTCAGCTCCCGGGCCAGCAGCTGATGCAGCAGACGGCGGTCCTCCTTGCTTTGCAGTTCCTCCAGCATGGTGTCCTCCTCTCCCACCACATCGCCCAAATACAATGCGTCACCCTCCGGCCCCGTGTCCAGTGCCTCGTTCAGCGACACCTCCCCCTGCAATTTTTTCTGTCCCCGGAAGTACATTAGTATCTCATTTTCTATACAACGAGCGGCGTAGGTGGCTAGCTTGATTCCCTTGTCAGGGCGGAAGGTATTGACCGCCTTGATAAGCCCGATCGTTCCGATGGAGATCAGGTCCTCCTGGTCAGTGGACTGCGTGTAATACTTCTTGATGATGTGGGCCACCAGGCGCAGATTGTGCTCCACCAGTATATTCCGGGCCTCCAAATCTCCGGCAGCACAGCGCTCCAGGCACTCCCTCTCCCGGGCAGCAGACAGGGGCTTGGGGAATGACCCGGCGCTACCGGTCAGGTGCAGGGACAAAAACAGGCTGTTGCACAGCAGCAACAGTGCAGCAGACAGCATACGCATCGCTCCTTTCACAACACCCTATGCCCTATGGGAATGTCCCTATACAAAAAGAACACGGACGGCAGCGTCGTCCGTGTTACAGTTCCTCCTCCGGAAGGACCTCACCCTCCTCGCCATTGCCGAAGGCAATGGCCGTCCTGCCGTATTTTTGGCGGATAGCGTCCACGGCCTCCTCCAGCTGCTCCTGCCGCTGACCGCAGGCCTGAGCGGTACTGTCCAGCAGATCCAACTGTTGGAAAGTGCTGCACGTCTCGGTGACGTACAGCGCCGTTACGGTCATGGAGCGAAGGCGGGCAGGCGGCTTCCACAGCTGCCGGGCCAGGTCCGCAGCCGCACGGTAAATATCCCGGACCAGATGGGTAGGCGCGTCCAAGCGGGTCTGGCGGCTGAATGTTTTGAACGATACGTCTTTCAGCGTCACGCTGACGCCGCCGGCATACAGGCCGTGGCGGCGCAGGCGGGCGGCCACACTGTCGCACAGAGGCATCAAGCCGGCGCAGATCTGTTCCCAGCGCACCAGGTCATCGGGGAAGGTAGTGCCGTTGCCCACGGACTTGACCGGATCGGCGGCGTGGCGTGGCTTGACGGGACTTTTGTCAAGACCGTTGGCGTATTCCCACAGCTGGCGGCCCATCTTTCCCAGCAGCTGCTCGGGCATGGCGGGATCGCAGGCGGCCAACTGACCGATGGTTTCTATACCGTATTTTTTCAGGGTCTGGGTGGCGGCGCGGCCGGCGTACAACAGGTTGCCCAGCGGCTGCGGCCAAACGATATTTTGCCACCCGTCTATCGGAATGACCGTTGTAGCGTCCGGTTTTTTCATATCGCTGCCCAGCTTGGCAAACACTTTATTGAACGAAACGCCCACAGAAATCGTTAATCCTGTCTCATTTTTTACTGTTTTTCGAATTTTATCCGCAAGTTTTTCCGCGTCGCCGCCGAAGAGGTGGAGACTGCCGGTGACATCCAGCCAGCTCTCGTCGATCCCAAAGGGCTCGATCAGGTCGGTGAAGCGCTCATAGATGTCGTTGACGCGGACGGACCACATTTTGTACAGGTCGTGATGGGGCGGCAGAAGCACGAGGCCGGGGCACTTCTTTTTGGCCTGCCAGACCGTCTCAGCCGTTTGTATTCCGTACTTTTTGGCGGGCTCATTCTTGGCCAGGATGATGCCGTGGCGGGTCCTTGGGTCGCCGCAGACGGCCACCGGGACCTCCCACAAAGCGGGCTTGTCCAGCAGCTCCACAGAGGCGTAAAAGCTGTTCAGATCACAGTGCAGTATGATGCGCTCTCCCATGCTTTTCACCTCCCGGCACAGCAAATTTCTTTGGCAGTATATGATACAATGTCTGTACCTTTTCTATATTTTCTTTATACTTTTTATGTGCTCCTCATGCGCCTTTTCATGCACCTTTTATGCGCTGTTGGGTCAGGTTCTCTTTCCCTTCCTTCCAGCCCCCCTTTTCGGGGCCAAAAACGAAGGATCGGACGGTCGTCTTCATGTGCGCCCCCTGCACAGGGGGCGCACACAGGTGGCTGTTCAATAGCCGATCCGACGGTCCACCAGACGCAGGGGCTTCTCACCCCGACCGTAGCGCTCCAGGTCCTCACAGAAAAGCTGCACATTTCGATCGCGGGTGTAGCCCAGGCTCATCTGACCGGAGATGTGGGGGGTGATGAGCAGGTTCTTCGCCGTCCAGGCCGGGTCGCCGGCGGGGATGGGCTCCTGCTCAAACACATCCAGAGCCGCGCCGGCGAGACGGTCGTGGTTCAGGGAGTCCAGAAGGGCGGCCTGGTCGATAGCGCTGCCGCGGCCCACGTTGACCACATAGGCGGTCTTCGGCAGCAGGGCGAGGCGCGCCGCGGAGAGAAACCCCTTCGTCTCACTGGTGGCGGGCAGGGCCAGGGCCAGGATATCCGTATCCGGCAGGAGGGCGTCCAGCTCGTCGTTGGTATGGATCTCGTCAAAGGCGGGGTCGGCGGCCTTTTTGGTGCGGCGGACACCGCGGACGGCGGCAGCACCCATGGCCTTGGCGCGGCGGGCGAACTCGGTGCCGATATCGCCGGTGCCCACGATGGTGATGGTGCTGCCCATAATGGAGCGCATGGGGAGCACCCGGCCCCAGCGGCCGGCGGCCTGGTCGGCGCAGTAGGCCGGGGCGTGGCGCAGGAGCATCAGCGTGACCATGACCATGTGCTCGGCGATGGTGACACCGTAGGCGCCGGAGGAGTTGGACAGCATGACCTCGGGAGAGGGATACAGGCTGTCGTCCAGATAAGCGTCCACGCCGGCAAAGCTGCCGCAGAACCACTTGAGGTTCACGAAGTCCTTTAATTCACCGGGCTTGGGCATACCGTAGATGACCTCATAGTCACCCCGCTTGTCCGCGGGGACGGCGGCGGGGGCCGCGTAGTAGTCCACGGTGAAGCCGGCGCGGGCCGCTGTCTCGTCGATGAGCCGGCGGTGCTTGGGCTCGGTGAAGCTGTCGTAGATGGCGATCTTTCTCATGTTGTATATACCTCCAGGAGTTTTTCCGCGCAGCGCATTCCGTCGGCGGCGGCGGAGAGGATGCCGCCGGCATAGCCGGCCCCCTCGCCGCAGGGGAATATGCCGCGTATATTGGCTTCATAGTGTGCGTCACGCACCAGGCGCACCGGGGAGGACGAGCGCGTCTCCACGCCGGTGAGCAGGGCGTCCGGGTCATCGTAGCCCCGGAGCTGACGGCCCAGGACCGGCAGGGCCAGGGCCAGCGTCTCGCCGATAAAATCCGGCAGGCAGCGGCGCAGGTCGGTATAGACCACGCCGGGGCGGTAGCTGGGGCGCACGGTCCCCGGTCCGGCGGAGGGACGGCCTGTCAGAAAGTCCGCCACCCGCTGGCAGGGGGCGGCATAGCCGCCGGTGAGGGCGTAGGCCGCCGTCTCCAGCTGCCGCTGGAGGGCGATGCCTGCAAGGGGATGGTCCGAGGGGAAATCTGCCGGCGTGACATTCACCAGCAGGGCGCCGTTGATGTTCTCTCCATCACGGGCATAGACGCTCATGCCGTTGGTTACGGTGCGCCCCGGCTCGGAGGCGGCGGCCACCACCTGGCCGCCGGGGCAGACGCAGAAGCTGAAGGCGCTGCGGCCGTTGGGCAGGTGGCAGGACAGCTTGTAGGTGCTGGGGGGCAGGGCCGGGTGGCCCGCCAGAGAACGGTACTGGGCGGCATCAATGGCCGACTGGCGGTGCTCGATGCGGACACCCATGGCAAAGGGCTTGGGCACCATATACAGTCCGACGCGATGCAACATTTCAAAGGTATCCCGGGCGCTGTGACCCAGGGCCAGGAGCACATGGCGGGCGGGCAGGTCATAGGTCTGCCCGTTCTGGCAGACGGTGACGGCGCTGACCGCGCCGTCCTGTATCCGTATATGCTCCAGCCGGGCGTTGAAGCGTATGTCCGCCCCGGCCGCCTCCAGCTCCTGCCGCAGGGCCTGCAGGGCGATGTGGAGCTTGTCGGTGCCCACGTGGGGCTTGGCATCGGTCAAAATGGTATCCGGTGCGCCGCAGCGGACCAGCGTCTCCAGAATGAAGCGGTGGCGCAGGTCCTTCGTGCCGGTGTTCAGCTTGCCGTCGGAAAAGGCGCCGGCGCCGCCCTCGCCGAACTGGACATTGCTGTCCGGGTCCAGCGGGCCGCCGGACCAGAAGCGCTCAACGTCCGCCTGACGGTGTTCTACCGGCCGGCCGCGCTCCAATAGAATAGGGCGTGCGCCGCAGCGGGCCAGCACCAGGGCGGCGAACAGGCCCGCCGGTCCCGCGCCCACCACGATGGGGCGGACCGCCGGGGCCGTCACCGGCGGCGGCAGGAAGTACACTTCCTGTTTGTAGACAGATACGCGCTTATCGCGGCAGCGGCGCAGGACCTGGGCCTCGTTTTTTACAGAGACGGACACCGTGTAGACAAGGGTCAGGTCCTCGCGGGCGTCGATGGCCTTTCGCAGAACGGTACAGGCGGTGATATCCGCCGGAGCCACGCGGAGCAGCTTGGCGCACCGGGCGCGCAGGAGCGTCTCCTGCTGGCCGGGGTGCAGGCGCAGTTGGTCGATACGGAGCATGGGTGCGTCTCCTTTTTATAGGATCGGGTGGGGGTTCGCCGCCGCGGCGGCGAGTTGGCTTTCCCCTGGCGGGGAGAATTGCGCCTGCGGGCGCGGGATGGGGAGTTTCGTGCTCCGGCACGAGTACCTTTCTTTTGTTGTCAAAAGAAAGTTACCAAAGAAAACCACTCAAACCTACGGTTTAAGGATCCCTTGGC
>OIXG01001923.1_pt1 | contig 17796 bp, 12 predicted proteins | sample 1587731 | NCBI WGS metagenome assembly OIXG01 (sample SAMEA3888908, study PRJEB22519) | human gut metagenome | biome: human gut; feature: human-associated habitat; material: faeces | place: Denmark | collected 2010
ACTCCTTTAAGAAGATCGTGGTGGTGAAGGACAATATCATCCCATGGCACGATGAAAATGGGATACTCTATATCGGCATCGAACGGTTCTTGCTGGAAGAGACTGCAATGGAACTATAAGGCTTTGGAAACGAACACTCCAAATACATTCAGGAGGAACTGAAATGGTCAATATTCGAAAACTCGAGGCAGAACTTTGGGAATCTGCGGACTTGCTCCGCGCCGGCTCCAAGCTGACCTCTAACCAATACTGCATGCCTGTACTGGGCCTGATTTTCCTGCGTTATGCTTATAGCCGTTTCAAAATGGTGGAAACGGAAATCTTGAAGGATCGTCCGGCACGCGGTGGCCGGGTGTTACCCGTGGAGGCCAGCGACTTTGCGTCCAAGAGCGCACTGTTCCTGCCCAGAGAAGCGCAGTATGAGTACCTGGTCAATCTTCCCGCAGATATTGCATCTGCCGGACTTGTCAACCAGAGCGGACACATAATGAACAGTCTGGGCGAGGTCGTTAACAACGCCATGGAGCTGGTGGAAGCGCAGTCCGAACAGCTTACCGGCGTGCTGCCCAAGGATTACACCATCTTCTCCGATGAACTGCTGTTCAGCGACAGTAAAAAACTTATTTAGGACAGTCAGAAAGGAGACGAAAAGCCTATGCAAGTATCAGCAAGAATCTTGGGACAGGACTATCTTCACATGGAAAAGCGCGGCTCCAGTGCTTTGTAAAATCATGGTAAATCTTGGCGAAAGAGGGATTTTCCATGAAGAAACAACTTCTCAGAAGCATCAAAGCATATCTTCGCACCGCGCTGCTGCAAAGTCGGACTGCTCTCGGCATTAGCCAAGAGGAAATGGCCCGCCGTCTATTGATGAGCTCACGAGCCTACGCCTCACTTGAAAGTGGAAAGTCTTGCTGCAGCCTTATAACGGTACTGCTGTTCCTAACTTGCTGCTACACCGACAGACAGGCATTTATAGATGGCCTGTTAAAAATTTTTGACTCTGTAGAATTGGAAAGCTCTTAAGCTCTGAATACATATCAACACAGGTTACCGCCTTTTTCCATTGCTTAGCGGTTTGATTTTTTGTTGCCTTTTTCTCTAAGTCCTTGCTCCCCGTCTCCTCTTCTCCTTATAACTTTTCTCTTGGCTCCTAATAGTTAATCTTGTATGTTCATCCCTGTAACCTCCGCTCCATTTTTGTTCCATGCAAGCAGGGTGATCCGCGCTTCCCTTATAAAAAACCTCCGGGGTGGACCTACCTTTCGGTTCGGTCCGCCCCGGAGGCCCAGTAGGGCGGGAATATCCTGCCCATGCCAGTGTTGGCTGATGTCTTTCATGAATTTTCTCAGCAGCCGCGCTGCTTGAGCGCGGGCTGCCGCCCCTTTTGGGTCAGGCGGAACTATTCGCTTACCGCCCCCGCCCACTGGTACGGCTGGTCAATGGGCCAAGACAGGCCCAAGCTGGGAAGTTCCAAAGGCTGCTCCCCCTCCATGTAGTACCAGATATCCAGCGCGTCTGGGTCGCCGCTCTCCAGGGTGAAGCCCTCCTGCAAAGTCTTTTGGATGCTGTCCAAAATCGTTTCTGCAAGCTGGACCACATCGTACATATGGAACTCCTCCACCTGCGGGTCAGGCGGACCGGTGAACAGGGCCGATTCGCTGGACAGGCACACGCTCATGCCGCCCTTGCCGGAGATCACAGGCTCGGCCAGCGTCAAGTCCCAGCCGGTCAGAGCAGAGATGCCCTGGATCAGCGTTTCCGCCGTCAGTGCCCCTTCGTAGGTCATGGGGTACTCCGCAAAGCCGTCAGCCTTAGTGCCGATGTACAGCGTGGCTGTCTGCTCGTTGGCCGGAGGCGTCGGCTCGTCAGGTTCCTCCGTTGGGAGTGTGCTTACAGCACCGGGATCTTACTGCGGTGCGGAGGAGGCGCTGCCCTGGGGCGCTCCCGTCAGCGCCACGCAGGACATGAGCGCCAAAAGGATCGTTAGTCTTTTCAAGTGCGTTCCTCCAAATTTTTAATGCAGTTCTTGATCATCTGGGCCACCTGCGCGCGGGTAGCGTTGCCCTTGGGGATCAGGTGGCCGCTGCCGTCGCCATTGAGAATATTGTTCTTGTTGGCCCACAGCATAGCGTCCATGGCCCAGCTGCTGATCTGGTCCACATCGGTGTACCCAGTCAAGGTGTGGCCGCTGGCAGGGCTGCCCGCGTACCGCCACAGGATGGCGGCAAGCTGCTCACGAGTAATGGGGTCGTTGGGGAAGAACTGACCGTCCCAGCCACTCACGATGCCGTTGGCGTTGGCCCAGGCCACCGCGTCGGAGTACCACGCATCCGGCGCCACATCGGTAAAGCTGCTTAGTCCAACGGCAGGCTTGCCATCCCATCTGTAGAGGATCTGGCAGAGCTGGGCGCGGGAGAGGGGATCGTTTGGCCCAAACAGGCCGCCGCCGTAGCCGCCCATGATATCATTGACCAACACATAGTCCACGGCCTCGTGGTACCAAGCGGTGGTGCTCAGGTCGGTGAAAATCCGGAAGGGGCAGTCCTCCCCGCCGTCACAGCCGGTGCTCACGGGCACGAAGGCCGCATCCACGCTCACTTTGCTGTCCGGCATGGTGAAGGTATAGATGCCGCCGCCTTGGGCCGTCAGCTTGATGGTATTCCCATCGCTGTCGGTGACGGTCAGCGTGTCCAGCACATAGCCGCTGTCCAGCGTGACCGTCAGGGTGACTGTGCTTTTGCCGGCAGCCTTCGATGGATCTGCCGTTACCTTGCCATGCTCCGCCTGATTGACTGTGACCGCATAGGTACTGCCGCCGATGCCACCGCCGCCGATGCCACCGCCTCCGCCGCCGATGCCGCCGCCACCGCCGCCGCCGGGAGGAGGCGCGACCGGCGCGGTATACTTGGTCCAGCCGATGGCGAAGGGGGACAGGCTGGTCACATGGAAGTGGAGGCCGTTGGCCTTTCTCTCATGCTTGACCTGCTCGGTCTTTCCTGCGTTTTCTCCCGTGGTCAGCATGTGGATGATGGTAAAGGTGTCCGTGCTGGTCGTGCCTTCGGGATAGTCAAGGACCACATCCACGCCGTTGACCGGGAAGTTACTCGGGGTGACCTCTACCCAGGCGCTATTCCCCGCGTCATAGTACTTCAGTGCGATGTCGTAGAACACGACGCCGTCTTTGACGGCGGTCAACTGGGTCTTCAGCGCGGTTTCCAGCTTGTCTGCTGTGTCGATCCCCTTATCTTTCAGACTGTCCGGGATCTGATAGCTGCCAAAGCCCTTAACCACCGTGAGCTGGTGGGCGGTGGCCTTCAGCTGGGGCTGCCCACTGACAGACTGGATGGTGACCGTGTAGCTGCCGTCCGCATTTTTGCTGGCCGTGACAGACTCGCAATTCTGCAAGCCGTCGGCGGCTTTCCCCGCGACGCAGTCATAGCCGTTGACGATCAGTTCGCTGATGGTGGAGCAGCCCTCATTCAGCTTGACCGTGAAGGTCACATCGCCGCCATGCCGGATCGGCTGCGCCTCCTTCCCCGCGGGCATGCACTGAATGTCTGCGAGCGTGCAGCCTGTGAGCCCATCCTTGTTCATCGTATAGCCATTATACCCGGTAAAGCTGACCTCTACCCTCAGGTTTCTCTGAAGGGAAGCAATTATCAGGGTATTGCTCAGGTGGTGATCCATGTTCAGGCCCAAGGTCTCTATATTCTCGCGGGTTACCGCTGTGCCGTCTACCGTCCACTTGTCTATCATATAGCCTTCACTGGGCGCTGCTGTAAAGACCAGCTTGCTGCCGCCAGTGACATTTTGTGTCTGATTGGACATCAGCGTCAGCGAGCTGCCGTTCGCGGTGGCGGACAGGCTACCGTACTCGCCAGCCTGATAGCCCACCTTAAAGGAGAGGGACGGGGCGAACACGGCGGTAACGCTGTGTTCAGCTTTGACATTCTCCAGGGTGAAGCTATTCTGATCGCGGCTGTCCGATACCGCTTCGCCGTCTACCTCCCATCCGCTGACGAAAAAGTAGGGCTCAGCCTGGGCGGTAAAGGTGATGCTCGCTCCATAGGCCACCTTCGCCGGGCTGGCAGAGAAGCCGTCGGCGCTGACCGTACCCTCTCCTCTTGCCTCAAAGCTAACCTCGTACTGGCTGGGGACAAAGATGGCCGAGATCGTGGTCTCTCCCTCGATGATACAGGGGTAGCGATTGCCGGTACCGCTGACAGTTTCCCCGTTCACGGTCCAGCCGGACAGGATATATCCCTCTGCCGGTTCTGCCGTGAATATGACATTCGTGCCGCCAGTGACAGGCTGGGTCAGGTCGTGGCTCGCGTTGATGATGCCGTTTTCGGGCTGCGTTACCGTGACCGCATAGCTGCCCCGGGTAAAGATGGCCTGGATGTCATACTGTATTACCGCAGGATTCTCCGTCATGCCGTTGGGCACGGTCCAGTGGAAGGTGCCGCCGGTCTGACCGTCCTGAGGCGCCCCGTTCACCTTCCAGCCGGAGATGGTGTAGCCCTCGTTGGGAACCGCGGTGAAGGTAAGCTGCGTTCCGCCCCGGATCCTATCGCCGCTGGCCTGTCCTCCGGCGGTTACGGCGCCGTTCGTGCCGCCCCAAGTGACTGGATAGGTCACCTGCCGGAAGGCTACAGTGATGGCCGCGCCCACGCCGTCCTCCGCAGTGGTGTATTGGAAGCTGGTCTTACTTTCCGTATCTGCAACAGGTTCGCCGTTGACCAGCCAGTGCTCCACCTCATAGCCGAGGTCCGGCGTGGCTGTGACGGTCACAGTGGCCCCCTTATTCAGGATAAAGCCGCTGCCCAGATTGTCCATCAGATCCACTCCGCCGGCCTCCGCGCTGGTGATGCTGCCGTTCTCGCCGGCCTGGACGGTGACCTCGTTGCCCACCTCCATGAATTGGACCTTTACAACTGTGTCCTTGCTCATGGTCAGGGTCTGGGTGGTGGCGATGGAGGACAGGGGATTTCCATCGACGACCCACTCCTTGACCCGGTGCCCCGTATTCGGGGTGGCCTGAAGGGTGACGGTGGAATCCCGATAGACGCGGCCTCCGTTGGAGATGGCAGGCTGTGCATAGCCCTCCATTCCCTTGCGTTCGCTGCTGACGGCGAGCGTCCCCTTTCCGCCGTCTCCCGTATCCACCACGGAATAGGTCAGGGTGTACTGGGGGATCGCACTCCACTCAGATGTGATGGTCTGATCCGAGAACACTTTTTCGATGGTATAGGTCTTTGCGTCGCTGGTAGATTCGGACACATAGCTGGCTTGGACAGAGGCGTCCACTTCATAACCCGTATCCGGGGTTAGGGTGACAGTGAGATTGGTGCCGTGGTAGACATAGCCGTTCTTCGGCTGGATAGAGACGCCGTCCAGGGTGTAGTCCACATGGACGCTGCCGTTCGTTGCTTCGTTCACTGTCACGAGGGGCTTTTCCTTTACCACCACATGGACAGTCGTGTTATGGAGCAGACCGTCTTTCAACTGATAGGTCAGGGCGCTCCGCCCGGCGGCAACACTCTGAGCCGCTCCGTTTCCTTCCTTCAGCGTCCACCGAACCACCTCATACTGATCGGTCTCGGTATAGGTGAAGGACACAGGGGTGCCCGAGGCGTACCCCGTCCCGCTGGTCAAAGGTGCGCTGCCGGAGAGGGCGGTCAGCTGGTTCTGAAGGTCTTCGACCGTCTCTCCCTCCTCATTTGTCACGGAGAAGGTCAGCGTTCGCATCACTTTGCCGCCCTCTGTGATCACGGCTGTCAGATCCACGGCGGCCTGCACATTGTAGACCGTATAAGTGGTCTGGCCGCCGGCCACGACGGTGCCGTCCGCGTTCATCCACTCCTTCACCGTGGCGCTGGGCGTCAAGCCGCTGATGGTGAGGTCCAAGCGGGAACCCTTTGTGACTGTGCCGCCGCTGGATACCACAGCCGTGGTCCCGTCCGACTTGGTCTCGGTGGCGGTGATGACCGCGCCGGCGGCGGGTTCGTTCTGCTTATTGCGCGCTTGGAACTTGACCTGCAGAGGGTCGCCCTTCTGCGCAAACCACACCTGAACGGCGGCGTCCCCCCCGATGTTTTTCAGGGTAAAGGTGTTCGCGGAGTAACTGGATCCGTCGGGATATTTCTGTGTGACCGGGGTACTGCCCTCGGTGACGGTCCAGTAGTCCACAACATAGTTTTCATTGGGAACCGCGGTAAAGACGATGCTGCTGCCTGTGGCTACCTCGGCCGGGCTTGAAAGGACCTGACTGCCCACCGTGGCAGAGATCGTGCCGCCCTCTCCCGCCGAGAAGGTGACCTTGTTCAGGCTGTTGCTGAACTCCACCCGGATCGTTATGTCCTGCTTGGGGTGGATCAGCAGGGTATCATTAAATACCGTGACGGTGTCGGTCGTGTAGTCTGTACCCGCTGTCAGTTTCGTTCCATCTTTATCGGTAACGATCCAATGGCTCACATTCCACCCCGTGTCGGGGGTGGCTTGGGCCCGCAGGACAGTACCCTTTGAGATGGTGATGACCGGTGTGCCGGCGGGGGACTGGCTGTCGCCGATCTTCCCGGCGATGGTGCCGTTGGACCCGGCCTCCAGGGTGACGGTCACGGTGTCAGACCGGAGCCACCATTTTCCCTGGGTGATGGAGTAGTCATAGCGCGCCTGGAAGGCCTCCACTGTTTCCCGCTTTTCCTCATCGTTGACGATAACCGGGGTAACGGTATACTCGCCATCGGCGTGGGACCCCTCTTCCTGCAGCGCGGAAAAGACGGTGAACAGACCCTTATACTCGCTCTCGTCTCCAAAGACCCAGCCTTCGAACACCAAGTCTTTGTCACTGGGTTTCTGACTTCCGGCATTGGAATTGTCCGTTGCTGAGACCGCAAGCGCTTTCTTGGACACCACCACGGTGGCGGGGAACTCTTGGCTGTCCAATTTGGCGGTGATGGTATACTTGCCCGGTTTGTCCGGTGTGTAGGAGGCAGTCCCCTCCAGCTTCGTTTCGACGATCTTCCCGTTTGTATCCACATACTTTACGGCATAGGTGGGGTCAACGCCGGTGGCAGCGCTCTCCGTTGTGCCGTCGATCCGCATCAGCGTCCAGCTGATCTGCTCTCCGTAGGTATAGGATTCCTTGCCGGGCCGCAGCACATATTGCAGCGTTTCCTCTGCGGAGGCGTAATAGGTGCTGCCGCCACTGGCAGAGGGGGCCAGAATGCTGCTGCCGCTGTAAGAGGCGGTGATGGTGTAGACGCCGACCTCAGTGGGGGTCCAGGCTGCGGCCGCTTTCCCGTCGCTGCCCACCTGGGCGCTGACGCTCCGGGCAGAGCCGGTGCTGTTGTTGAGGATGATGAACTCGACCACGCCGCCGACCTTGCGCTTGTTGTTGCTGCTCGTCACCGTGGCGGTGAGGCTGACCGGATTGCCGTCGACAGGGGTCTCCTTTCGGCCCGTGACGGTCTTCATCGTTGTTACCAGATCGCCCGCCTTTGCGCTGTACTTGGTGGATCCGTCCCCGCTGTTCAGGGTGTCGGGGGTGATGACATAGAGCGGAGCCATCGTCACAGCGCCCCCAGACTCCTGCCCCACCTTATAATAGTATGTTCCGCCGTTCCGGTAGATCAGGGCAGTCCCGTTGCTGGTCAGGACTTCATAGACAGTGCCGTTGATGGTGTCCGTGGCCAGATTCTCCTGATAGCTCTCCTCCAGATCGTAGCTATTGTCATTGGTCCACTGTTCCAAGATCTCGGTGTTGTCTTCGCCCCGCTTTAGGGTGTAGTAGGAGCCGTCCTTTTTGTAGACGGTCAGCACCTCTAATTTGCCGTTCACTTCCTTGAAGGCCGTATATACATTATATGTTGCGCCCTCCTGGGTATAGGTCTCCTGAACGGTGCCCCGCAGGGCGTTGGGTTCGGCACTTTCATACTTCTGATTCCCCGCCTCGTCCGTGGCGAAATAGCTCTCGGCGGCGGTGAGGAGGACGGCGGCGTTGGCGGTATAGCCGCCTTCGCGTTCGGTCAGACTCTCCAGTGCATAATACTGGCCATCCTCGCCGGCGTAGATCGATTCGGGGGTCCCGCCCGTCAGCGCATTTTTATACTTGGTATATGTGGCTGTGCTGCTCCCCACCGTGACCGAAATAGTCTCGGGAACAGTCACCTCCTGTTTGGTCTCCTCGACTTTGGTATACGCCGCATTGCCGCTGGTCTGACTGAGTTCCAGCTCCACCGAGGTCCTCGTCTTGCCCAAGGTCAGGCTCACCATCTGGGAATAGATAGTGTCCAGCTGGCCGTTGATGACCTGGCTGACCACGCAGCGATAGAGACTGCCATCCATCTCCGCGGTCACGGGTCTGAGTGTCAGCGTGGACTTTGTCCCGCCGGACACCGTTTTCCACGCCCGGCTGCCCGGTTCCTTCACCTGCCACTCAAAGGACAGGGCCGCGTTGCCGTTGGCGCCCACCGTAAATGTGGTGGTGTCCCCCACGGCCACATCCGTCACCGCCACAGGCTGCTGGACGATCTTCAGCGTAGAGTCCTCCCGCTGGGTGGTGGCGGTGATGTCGGCGGAGATAACAGACTCTCTGCCGCCGCCCACGGACTGGACGGCATAGTAATAGGTCCCGCCGGGCAGCAGGCCGTTGATCTCAAAGGTGAAGTCCCCGTCCTCTCCCTCGCTGGCGAAGACCTCTCCCACCTGCACATATCTGTCCTGCTCCACGAAGTGCTGATAGATCACATAGGAGTCCGCCGCATTTGCACCTTCTTCCCAGCCCAGGGTCACGCTGGTCTGGTCGGACTCAGTCAGGGAGAAGTTCTCCGGCAGGCTGGGGGGACTTTTGATGTTGTCCAGCACATAGCCCACCACAGGCACTTTCTGGTCTCCCACCGTGGTGGACCATGTGGCCAGGTTCCAGCTGAAGCCGTAATCGCTGCCGGTGCCCGCGGGCAGATTCGCCACGGAGCCGCCCCGGGTGATGGACGAGGTGCTGAAGGTGGTCTCGCCCTTGCCAAAGCCGCCGCCCACACTGGCGCTGATGCCGCTGCCAAAGGCCTCCACGCCGGTCTCCAGACTCATGGAATAGGTGTAGCTCTTCGTCGAGCTTTCGCTCAGCTCGGTTTGGATCTCCCGGGTGACCACGCCGTTGCCCTCGGTGACCGCGGTGAAGCTATGTTTACTGGTCACCTTGTCCTGCAGGGTCATCCACTCTCCGCTGTTGTTCCGATAGTAGCTGGAGGGTTTGCCCGGGATGGCGTGGAGCTGCTCTTCCGAGATTTTGGCGATGCCCATGGCCCCGGCGGCCTCGTTATATTGATCCAGCGTGAGCATGTTATATTGGAGCTCATCCGGGATGGCGATGGTCATGGCCTCCTTTTTATAGCCGCCGCGGTTGTTGGGAACATAGGTGTCATATTCATAGAGGGTGACGGGATTGGCAAAGACCACCACATTGTTCTCCTGGGCGCCTCCCTCAAAGCTGATGGTGTGGGTGGCGCTCTGTTCCTTGGCGAACTCCCACTCCCACTCGGCGGTGAAGGTCGTCTGCACATAGGCCGACACTGTCCCCAAAAAATCGCTCCCCGCCTTCACGCCAAAGCCGGTGCTGACGGTGGAGGTGCTGGATGTGCTGCTGCCCTCGCCCACCCCCTTGCCGAAGGTGGTGCCGCCGGTAGCATCATAATAGCCCTCGGCCAAGTCGGCGAAGTAGGGGGAGGACTGAAGGATGGCCAGCACCCGGGGATTCTCCCAGGTAAAGGACTTGCTCTTATACTCCAGATAGACGGTGTCGTTGTCCACATCCGGCGCAGCCAAGACGCAGAAGAGGTTGTGGTTTTCACTGCGCTCATTGTGGACATACTGGTTGAAGCTGTCAAACCATTTGCCATTACTTTTAAGGCCCATAATGTTGACGGAATACCAATAGTCGTGCTTGCTCTTCTGCTTATAGGCGGAGGTATAGACCACCTGCTCCCGCCCTTCCTTGTTTCCGTCAAAATTCCCGGCGATGGCATCCTCAAACCATGTGTTGGTGATGATACACGAGCCGATGCCGTCATCGGAGTGGTGATAGCGGTCCCAGCTATGCTTCGCCGTCCAACTGCCATTGCCATCGATCTGATACACCTGTCCGGCGGCGAAGACATATTCCGCACTGCCGATGCCGTTGATGGCCACACAGGCCAAGGCGGGGGGCTGGTGGACCGGGTCGTCGTTGTAAAAGCCGTCCTCTACGAAATTCAGGACCTTCAGTTCGCTGTAGCTGGGAGTGAATGTCTGACCCTCATTCCCGCTGACATGCACGCAGCCCAACAGACTGTTGTCATAGACCTTGTTTCCGGGCTTCCTGTAATGGCTCAGGGTGACCACATCCAGCCAGCCGTCGCCGTTCACATCGCCGATGTCCACCGAGACGCCATGGGAGGTCGTGTAGTTATTGTACTTCAGAAAGGTATGGCTGTCGTTGCCTTTTTCACCTGTCCGCTTGATATGCAGCACCCCATCCTGACCGTCGGCGCTGGCATAGGCCACAGCCAGATCATCCGTGCCGTCCCGGTCCAGGTCGCCGGCGGCCAGATCCAGCATGGGCGCGGTTGTCTTGCTGGTGGTGGAGACACCAGTCCCCAAAAAAGTCTCAAATACGCTTTTGCTGAAACTGCCGTTGCGGTAAGTGACCTGATAGAGTGTGCCGTTGGCCGCGTCATAGGCCATCAGCTCGTCTTTGCCGTCGCCGTCAAAGTCTCCGGCGGTGATAGCCACAAAGCCAAAATACTCCCACTGGCGCACACCGCCGATCCAGCTGATGGCCTGATCGCTGAGGTGGCAGTCAGCGCTCTGCTGTCCGGTCTTGGCGTTGAGCACCCAGACCTCGGCCTTGTTGTCCGAGCCAATACCGATATAGGCGATGTGGTCGTCTTTGCCGGAACCGGTGGGGTCAAAGGCCACCGCCCGGACAAACTTAGAGTTGCAATTGCTGCTCCGGCTGATGAGGGTATTGACGCTGCCGGACATGGGGGCGCTGCCCGCACTGTAGTTGTTATAGGTTTTGGCCTGATAGGTGCCCGCGGCCGAGGTAGCCACGAACAGCTCGCTGATGGGGTTCAGCGCCACCTTGCCCTGACCATAGGGGTTTTTGCCGTCGGCGGCGTTGAAGCCATCCGGCGACTGGGAGGTGTCGAAGCCGAAAGCATTTCTCCTGGCCTCTCCGGTCTCTGCGGCCCGCGCATCGGCGGTAAAAGCCGGCGGCAGCATGGTGACCAGCATCACGGCGGTCAGCAGGCCCGCGATCCATCGTTTCCAAAAATGTCTCATAAAACTCTCCTCTCTACTGCATACACAGGCGCATGGACGCTATGCATTGGCTTTGTACCTTCTCATATTTCCACTGGGATACCGGGACCCGGCTCCCGTCCGTCAGGATGGCGGCGGTGCGTTCCAGCGTGTGGATCTTGTCCGTGGTGCTGTTGTGGCAGCGGACAAAGTTGGCGGGCAGGATACGCTCCAGCGGCGGGACATCCATCCCCAGCTCCATCCCGCCGTGGGCCGCGTCCAGAAACAGCACATCCGGCTTTGCCTCTTTCAGCCACGCCAAAGGCTCCATGCCGTCCGGCCCCCGGATCACGCGCTCCTCCGGCGTCAGCAGCCCGTCCAGCAGGGCCTCCATCTGCTCCGCCGTGGGCGGCTGCGCCAGAAATCCCAGGCACATGGCGTTCGGGTATAACAAGACGATTCCTCCCTTGGGGCAAGGGGGTACCCCTTGCAATTTTTCTCTGTGCGCCCCGTGGCCGAAGGGGCTTTTTTCGCTGCCCGGCCCGGCACACAAAGCCTTACAGCTATCATGATAACGAAATTTTTTGCCCTTTCAATAGCATTTTGAAAGATGGTCAAAATCCGTGCAAAGATGGTAAGCCCGGGCCCTTGACGGGAGGGGAATTCCCCGTTACTCTTATAGTGGAGAACACTTTAGATCGGAGGTCGATCTGAATGAGACAATGGATCTTACGGGGAGCGGCATCGGTGATCGCTCTGCTCCTATGCAGTTTTTTCGCTGCGGCACTCCTATTCTTTACGCAGCCCATGTCGGAAAAAACCTATGACCTGTCCGTGGGAAAGGTCCAGTGGGAGGTCTATACCCGGGAAGGGGAACAGCGGACCGACCTGCTGCCTGATGGGGACATCGGCTATACAGGTCTCTCCGCTGCGGGACAGACCTTTTATTTCTCACGGATTTTGACCGAGGAAGTAGAAAGCCCCGTTTTGTATCTTGACACGGTCAACCGCGGTGTGGCGGTCTTTCTGGACGGAGAACGCCTTTACACCGACTGCCCGGAGCAGTCTGGCGGGGTGGGTGAATTGACACTGCCTATGCTGGGATGGGACCGGCTGGAGCCGGTAAAAGTATCTCTGCCCCAGGACTACCAGGGCAAGACGCTGACCATCGCCCAGTCCACCGGCCTGGGGGAAAAGCAGATCCCGGAGATGGAACCCACCGTCTACCCCTGCACGGTGACACTGAGCTGCGGCTATGCCTATGAGAGCGGCATTATTGCGGAGAGTTTCAAGACTGCCATCCCCGCGGCCCTCTGCTTTGTGCTGGGGCTTCTACTCTCCGCCGCCTTTTTGTGGCAGGGCTTTCGCGGCCGTTGGGACATTGGACTTCTCATTTTCTCTTTCGCCGCCTTCTTCCTCATGCTGGTCCCTCTAGGCGGTGTCAGCTTTTTCGGCCGCTATCTTCCATATCCAAATGCGGATCTGAACGCCCTGAGCCGTGCCCTGTGTCTGACCGCGCTGCTGGTGTTCTTGGGAAACCGGGGCGGCGGCCATCTGCGCTGGGTGCTGTGGTGTGCGGCGGCCATCCACGGCGTCACCGCCCTGCTGGGCCGCTCCGTTGCATCCTCCCCGCTGACTGGGGTATCGGAGTACGCGGGGGGTTCTGGGCCTGCTGGCCGCCGTCATCTTGTCGCTGGTCTGGATGCGGCGTGGAAACCGCTTCTACCGCCTGTTCGCTCCGCTGCTTTTGGCGGCGCTGGGGATAGGAGCAGCGGTGTGCGGCGTCCATGCTCTGACCGATCCCCAGTGGGGACACACATTGCTGTTCCAGCTCTGGACCAATCTTCGGCTGGGCCTGCCCCGCTTCCTCCTGTGGCCCTGGGCCATTCTGACGCTGGCCGCGGGTATTCTGGCCACCCTCCTGGACCTGTTCCAAAGCGAGACCCAGCGCCATACCGAGGAGCGGCTGCTCCTCCAGCGCGGAGAGTTGATCTGTGAGAACTATGAAAACCTGTGCAGGCACAACGAGGAGATTCTCACCCTCCGCCACGATATGCGCCACCACATCACCGTCCTTCAGGGGCTGTGCCAAGATGGCGACATAGGGCAGATCCAGCTTTATCTGGAAACGCTGTCCGGCCGGCCGGAGCTGACCCGGACCAGCAGCTATACCGTCCACCCGGCGGTGAACGCCGTCCTGACGGCCATGCTCACCCGTGGGGCAGGGGCGGGGGTCCGCTCCGAGGTCAAAGTGGAACTGCCGCCCGAACTTCCCATCCCAGACAGCGACTTGTGCCCCCTGCTGATGAACCTGCTGGAAAACGCCCTGGAGGCCAACGAAAAAGCCCCTGAAGGGGCGGAGAAGTGGCTTCGTGTGATCATGCACATCCGGGGCGAGTACCTGTATGTGGGCGTGGAGAACGCCCTGCTTGCACCCGTAGATTTCGACCCGGAGAAGCGGCTGTACCGCTCCACCAAGCCCGATGCCCTCCACGGCATGGGCCTCAAGTCTGCCCAGACCACCGCCCGGAAATACCACAGCGAGCTGGTCTTGAAGGCGTCCAGGGACGCCTTTTCCGCCAGCACCGCCCTGCTGTTTCCACAGAGGCCGGCATAAAAAATTCCGCCGTTCCCCAAAACCGGGACGGCGGAGTTTTTATTTCAGGGATTCTACATACCGGGCCATGAAGTCTTGGTAATACCGGCGGCTGACGGGGACGGACTCTCCCGTGTCCAAAATGAGAGTGTCCCGTTCCACGCGCTTCACATGGGCCAAGTTTACCAGATAGCTGAAATGGCACAGGCAGAAGCCTTGCTTTTGGAAGTCCTCTTTCAGCTTGGAGAGTGGGACGGCGTGCTCGATGCGCTCCTCTTTGGTATGGATGGCGCTCTTGTGGCCGGCGGTTTCCAGATAGGTGATCTCGTCCAGACAGAACACCCTGCCGCCCACCCGTAAGATCGGACGCTTCGGGCGGACGTGCTTTTGCCGCCAGTCCCAGTCCAAGGCGGCGGACAGGCGCTCCTCGTCCACCGGCTTGAGCAGGTATTCCAGCGGATATGTGGGGAAGCTGTCCAGCGCGAAGCCTGGGTGGTCTGTTATGTAGATGATGGAGGCGTTGACCCTGTGCTCCCGCAGGAAGCGGGCCAGCTCCACGCCGTTGTCCCCATCCAGTTGGATGTCCAGCAGCAGAAGCTGGTAGGCGTCCGGGGCCTCCGATAGCCGCTCTATGAGCGGTGTGGCGGTATGGAACATATCCACATCGTAATCCCGCCCCTGCACACGGCCTTTCTGATCCAAAGCGCGGCAGGCGGCGGCCTTATTCTGTTCCGCGATATGCGGGTCATCTTCACAAATGGCGATGCGGTACATGGTCTCACCTCCGAGGCATAGGGATTTGCAATACTATTATACCACATATTTTCCCTAAATGCCAGTCTTATGGAGCCGCCAGAACCTTTTTCGCCTTGTCCTGCATTTGACCCGGACAGACAGCCGGGAGTTGCTTAAAATCAGCTTATGCCAATATGCGAGACAGCGGCAGTGTCCGGGTGGATCAGCGTGATCGGCAGTTGTTTTTTCTTTGCGTAGTTGACCGTCATTCCAGTCCCGCTCCTGATGGAGCGATTATTGTCATACACGGCCAGCAGGCAGTCGGCATGATCCGCCATGTAGTAGTTACGCCTTTTATAGCAGACAGCGGCAGGCTCCGCAGTTGTGCCGACTGTTATGGTCTCGGAGCCATGGTTTATAAGAAATGTTAGTTGGCTTTTGCTCCGGGCATCCCACTGCGCATCATGGTTCTCAAAGGGTAGGGCTACCACCAGTTCAATATTGCCATACTCCGGCTGATCCTTCAGCCGGAGCAGAATCTCGCCAGCCCATATATCCACGCCCAAGGCGCCGCCCGCATAGAAACGGCGAACGCCCTGCTCATAGAGTAAGGTGAATTGCTCCTGTATTCTTCTTTTCAGCCGCTTGCATCTGGTGCCGTTCTCTTGGTATTTCCAATTGAACCGTACCGGACGGTGTCCGGTAATTGCGCAAGAATTCATAAAAGACCTTCTCCTTAAATAACACACTTTAATATTGAGAAACAGCAAGAGCAGTAATTTAAATCCTGAAGCCGTTATCCAAGCAACATGATTCGAACTTGCTTCCGACAGAGGTTTTTTATAACTGTGGACAGTTAATTATAAATTTGTACTTTTCGCTATGTTGGCAGTATGCGGATAGCCACGCATAAAAACATCTGATTTCAATTCAAAAATCCGACTGGATGCAGTTGTAAAATCTGACTGAATGGTATAATAAACCCAGCAATTTGATTTGGCGAGGTGCGATGCCATGGACAAACAGAACTACAAGCCCCGCATCTTAGACCGCCAGGTGGAGGAATACCTGTCCGCCTTCGATGCCGTCTGCGTCGAGGGCCCCAAGTGGTGCGGCAAGACATGGACCTCCTCTTATCACAGCAAGAGCGAGATCTACATCGGTGACCCTGCCGGCAACTTCCAGAACCGGCAGCTGGCAGAACTTTCTCCCGCCCTGGTGCTGGGGGGGAGACACCTCGGCTGATCGACGAGTGGCAGGAAGTGCCGCCTCTCTGGGACGCGGTGCGATATAAAGTGGATCAGACTGCCCAAAAGGGACAGTTTATCCTCACTGGCTCCGCCACGCCAAACCACAAGGGTATCCTCCACAGCGGCGCGGGGCGCATTGCCCGGCTGCGAATGCGCCCCATGTCCCTGCGGGAGTCCGGGGATTCCAGCGGCAAGGTGTCCTTAGAGAAGCTGTGCCGCGGAGAATTAACTCCCGCCATGACCGGCGAGGTAGATTTGAAGAAGCTGATCGAACTCATCATCCGGGGCGGCTGGCCGGGGAGCCTGGGCCTGCCGCTGGAGCAGGCGGCGCTGCTTCCTGCTGAATACCTGAACGCTGTGATTGACGACGACGTGTACCACGTGGATGGAGTCAAGCGGGATACTCAGAAAATGCGCCTGTTGCTGCGCTCCCTGGCTCGGAATGAGAGTACTACTGTCACCAACAAAACGCTGATGAAGGACATCAAGGCTGTGGATGGCGAGGATATTGACGGCAACACAGTGGCCGCCTATCTGGATATCTTCAAGCGGCTGTTCCTCACCGACAACCAGCTGCCGTTTTCTTCCGGCATCCGCTCCTCCGTCCGAGTGAAGCAGGCGGAGAATCTGTTGGAGATCAAGAGACAAATCGAGGAGGACCCTAAGGGGAAGCCCCCCGCTGTACTCTGCGTTCTGTGCGGCATAGCTAATGCAGCATATCAAAGGCCGGATGGGGTGTTTGTGGTGCCGGTGACGGCATTGAGGCCGTAATTGAATCTTTTTCTTTACAAAAAGCAAATGTAACTTTGTAACAAAATTATTGATTTACACCTGGAGGGAAACTTAATTGAAATTATTAAACAAACTCTGAATTTGTCAGTCTTTAATACATCTGATTTCTGTTAAATTGCCGCTGCACAACGCTTCCATGTTGCGAAAAATTTTATCCGCATCCCAATCCCACCATTTGAGATTGAGCAGATAGGAGATAAGCTCATCGTCAAAACGCTGTCGAATCACTCGGTAGGGATTTCCACCAGCAATGCAATAAGGCGGAACATCTTTTGCCACAACAGAATCTGCCGCAATGATAGCACCGTCACCGATGTGTACTCCTGGCATCACGGTTACGTTCTGTCCAATCCATACATCATTGCCAACAACCGTATCACCTTTCAGCGGCAGGTCATCCAATGTCGGTGTGAACTTTTCCCATCCGCCGCCCATTATGTTGAATGGATAGGTCGATATGCTTTTCATTCGGTGGTTTGCCCCATTCATAACAAATTCGATTCCCTTTGCAATGGCACAAAACTTTCCGATGATAAGTTTATCTCCTAAAAATTCATAATGGTGTGTAACGTGTTCTTCAAACTTTTCCGCACCGTTGATGTCATCATAACTGGAGAATAGGTATAGTCACCCACGATGATATTGGGGCGTGTAATAACATTTTTAACGTACACAATTTGCTTAAAGTTTTCATTCGGATAGATTTTGCTTGGATCAGGTCCTGTCATATCTTGCAATTACCTCCACAACTTCCGATTTGCCTGTTTCTTTCACCGCTGTCAAACCCATCATACCATACTTTTCCCTGCAAGGCAATGAAAAGGCGGGTAGGGCGAAGTCCACGATAGAATTTTTGCCTTAACGGGCGAAACTGCCTGTATTTTTCAAAAAAGGCACGGGGACACTTTTCTTCGCTCTCTGATTTTTTGATACAGTAAATAATCTTGTTGAGATTTGTGTTTAGACTTTCCGCTGTTGCAGCTTTCCCAAATATGCGTCAATTTTTTTGACAGTATAACGACTTGTTGAAAAATGAGAACGACATACCATCCTAAAGCAAAGATACATTACTGTTTCAGCGGTTTTGCGGTGCTGTTAAGTAGGCGGCACATTTATTTTTTTGAAAATGCCGCTTTTCAGCTC
>OIXG01001928.1_pt1 | contig 17756 bp, 17 predicted proteins | sample 1587731 | NCBI WGS metagenome assembly OIXG01 (sample SAMEA3888908, study PRJEB22519) | human gut metagenome | biome: human gut; feature: human-associated habitat; material: faeces | place: Denmark | collected 2010
GCAGTGCGATCCGCGCGGAGCGTTTTTATTTCATAGGACGCATTTTCCTATGAAATGAAAAAATACCCGTCGGAATCGAGGTTCCCCTGTGAGCCGATTCCGACGGGTATCTTTTTTTGTAACTGTGAGGGTACTGAACAGTTACCATTTTTCTTTATTCTGCCATCTTTTCCTGAAGCACTTCCATCGCTTTATTCAGCTGATTGTCCGTACCGTCTTCCACATATGCCTGAGCATCAAATTCAACCTCCACATCCGGTTCAATACCAATCTTATGGATGTTGTTGCCCTTCGGCGTATAATACTTGCTGACTGTAAGCTTCACTGCGGAATTATCGGTAAGCTGCATAATCCGCTGTACAATGCCTTTTCCGTAAGTCGTCGTTCCAACCAGAGTTCCAATTCCGTAATCCTTTACTGCGCCGGACATAATCTCCGAAGCGGAAGCGCTGTTTCCGTCTACGAGAACAACGAGCGGAACCTCTAACGGATTCGTACCATCGCAGGAGTATTCTTCCCGGTTTCCGTATTTATCCTCCGTGTATACAATCAGTCCTTTCGGGAGCAGCTCCCGGCAGATATCACATACCGTCGAAAGGTTTCCGCCCGGATTTCCTCTCAGATCGATAATCAGACCTTCCATGCCTTCAGAACGGGCATTGTCCAGGGCTTCCGTAAACTGATCCAGCGTCACATCGTCGAACTCCTGAATCTGGATGTAAGCCATGCTGTCATCCAACATCTTTGACGTAACCGTTTCGTTTGCGAGCTTACGGCGAACCACATCAAATTCCAGATAATTGCTCTCGCCGCTGCGGATCACCGTCAGGTGCACGCTTGTGCCTTCCTCACCCCGGATCAACGCGACTGCGGAAGAAAGATCCATTCCCTGCAGCTCCGTGTCATCCGCCTTATACAAAAGGTCGTTTGCCATCAGTCCGGCTTCCTCCGCCGGCGTTCCTGAAATTACGCTTGCAATCTTCGGAAGCTGCGTTTCGGTATCCAACGAAACCCTTGCGCCGATTCCGTAGTAGATGCCCTGCGTCTTTTCCTGCAGCGTTTCCAGCTCATCCGCTGTATAATAGACGGAATACGGATCGCCCAACGCATCCAGAAGTCCTTTGTATACCCCCTGCTCCAAATCCTCTGCGCTGACATCCTCGAGATAATAATCGTCGATCATTCCTTCCAGCACATTGACCTTTTCCATCGTCGTCTTGTTGCCGACCTCTTCCAGGGAGCTACCGTTCTTCGTTCCCTGATACAGGGTCACGCCGACAAATGCGCATCCACCAACTGCAAAGGTCAGGACTGCTCCGGCAATCAGGCCGCCTGCAAAAACTCTCTTATTCTCCATTGATGTCTTCTCCATATTGATGCTATTTCATTCATTTTATGTTCGCCGTTCCCTCGGCTCATTTCAAATAGTTCCACGGGCTGACGTAGCTGCCGTTGCTTCTCACAGAAAAGTGCAGATGCGGTCCCGTCGAGCGTCCGGTCGAGCCGACCGCAGCGATTGTCGCACCCTTACTCACGGACTGTCCCGTTGAAACATATAGCTTCGACGCGTGCATATAAATTGTATACAATCCATCGCCGTGGTCGATCATGACATAATTGCCCATCGAACTGTTGTAAGACGCCGCTACTACGTTTCCACTGTATGCCGCCAGAATCGCCGTTCCGCTCGGTGCCGCAAAATCCACGCCGTTATGGAATTTCTGAACCTTCAACGTCGGATGCATCCGGTTGCCGTAATCATCCGAAATCCTGGTATAGCCCGGACACGGCATCTGGAACATACCGCCGTCATATTTTAAGCGGTTTTCCTCTTCGAGCTTTGCCTTATCCGCCGCAACTGCCTTTTCCAGAGCAGCGATCGTCGCATTCTGTGCCGAAATATCCGCCTCGTATTCCTTGATTGCAGCCTCCTTATTGCTGATATCGCCCTGATATGCCACAATCTGCTGCTCTTTCTCGGAAATCAGCGTATTGACCGCCTGCTGCTCCTTTTCCAGGCTCGCCTGTGCGGTGTTTAAAACGTCTTCTTCCTCTTCCAGTGTCTGTTTACACAGCTCCAGATATTCCACGCTCTGACGGTACTCTTCCAGCTTGCGGCTGTCGTAGCTGCTTAGCTGTTCCACATAACCTGCCTGGTTTAACATATCTGCAAACGAGCCTGCATTCGCCAAAAGCTCGAGGTATCCGTTGCCCTTGCCGTTTCGATACAGATAGCGCAGCCGGGTTTTCATATCCTCATACTGCTGATCTGCAACCGCCTGCGCCTGTTCAATATCCGCTTTCGTTTCTTCAATTTCCGTTTTTTTGGCTGTGATCTCTTCTTTCAGATCTTCGATCTTATTTTCCAGATCATCCAGCTGACCGTCCAGCTGCGCCACATATGTTTCCAGATCCTTCTTCGACTTCTGCAGCTGGCTTACCATCGACTTAATATCGGAAATGTTGGACTGGATCTTCTTTTTTTCCGACTGCGCGTCGCTGATCGCCTGCTGCTTCTGCTTGATGCTCTCCTCAAGCGCAGTGGATGCCTGAACAGGAATCATCGATGTAAAAAGAAGCAGCGCTGCCGATAAAAGGCAGGCTGTGATTCTTTTTTTCCCAATTCTCATGCTGTCTTCCTCATCATACGCGAAGATGCTTGCGCACTGTTATAAAGCTTCCCAGGAAACCGATTCCTGCGCCAAGTCCAAGACAAACCGGAAGAAGCGTCCGATAAATCTCCGAAACCGGCAAAAACTGCATCAGCCCGGAAAGCGACGGGAACTCTATCATGACATAATCAATGACCTTTTTATAAAGGACATAGATCAGACCGAGCGGGAGCAACGAACCGATCAATCCGATCAGAATACCTTCTATTACAAACGGGGAACGTACGAAAAAGTCCGTCGCACCGATGTATTTCATAATTTCAATCTCTGACTTGCGAACAGAAATACCGATCATAACCGTGTTGTTGATCAGGAATACGGAAACTGCCAGCAAAATTGCAATAATGCCGACCGAAGTGTATGCCACGAGCGCATTCACGCCGGTCAACGTCGTCGCCGCTACCTCGGAATGCCGTACTTCATCCACCTGCGGGATGGATTCCAGCCAGCTTACCAGGCTTTCCTGCTTCGAAACATCGTTCATATAAATTTCGTAGTTATCCATGCCCTCCAGCGGGTTCTCGGTATAGATCTCGTTGTAATCTTCTCCGATATTTTCGGGAGCCCACTCTGCCCACGCTTCATCTGCAGAAATAAACTTCGCCTCGGACACCTCGTCGCGCGCCCGGATCTGCGCGCCGATCTGTTCCATTTCTTCCTGGGTCGTCCCGTCCTTAAAAAATACGGTAACAGAAACGCCCTCTTCTGCCGTGCGCACGACGTTCTGGAAGTTTAAAATGACCGCATAAAAAAGTCCGAACAAAAACAGACAGGCAGAAATCGTCGCAATGGAAGCAAGGGAAAACAGCTTGTTCCGGAAAATGTTGATTACGCCCTGTTTCAACGTATAAAAAAATGTACTAATCCTCATCGATATAACCGCCTTTTTCTTCGTCGCTGATAACGACACCCTTCTTCATCGTAATTACGCGTTTCTTCATTTCATTTACAATTTCACGGTTGTGCGTAACGACCAGAATCGTCGTGCCTCTTTCTTCGTTGATGCGTTCCAGCAGCTTCATGATTTCCCAGGAATTCTTCGGATCGAGGTTTCCTGTCGGTTCATCTGCCAGAAGAATCGGCGGTTCATTTACCAGCGCCCTCGCCAGTGCAACTCTCTGCTGTTCACCGCCGGAGAGCTGTTTGGTCTTCGCTTTGTATTTGCCTGCCAAACCTACCTCTGCCAGCGCGTTCGGAACATTTTTACGCATCAGCTTCGTCGGCATCTGGATAACACGCTGTGCAAACGCTACGTTTTCATAAACGTTTCTGTCATTCAGCAGACGGAAATCCTGGAACACGATTCCAAGATTTCTGCGGAATTTCGGCACCTGTCTGCGCTTTAAGCGCGCCACATCGGCACCATTTACGATAACACGGCCGCTCGTGGGCGTCAGCTCCCGCAAAAGCAGCTTGATCAGGGTCGATTTTCCTGAACCGCTGTCGCCTACGATAAAAACAAATTCCCCCTTTTTGATCGTCAGGCTCACATTATCCAAAGCCGGAGAGCCGCTCGAATACGATTTGCTCACGCGGTCCAGCGTGATGACCGCATCTGAGCCTTCCCGCTTCTTCTTTTTTTTCTTATCGTTTTGTACCAAACCTTGTCACCATCCTAATATTCAAAAAATTCCATGTACTTCATGTACTTTACAACCATGAGTGCGATCTTGAATGTAATCGCATCCTCAAATACGCGCAGATCCAGCCCGGTAGACTTCTGAAGCTTATCCAGACGATATACCAGCGTATTTCTGTGGATAAACAGCTGACGGCTCGTTTCCGATACGTTTAAGCTGTTCTCGAAGAATTTGCTGATGGTCGTCAGCGTCTCCTCGTCAAAATCGTCCGGACTCTTTCCACCGAAAATCTCTCGGATAAACATCTTACAAAGCGGAATCGGAAGCTGATAGATCAGACGGCCAATGCCCAGCTCGCTGTATGCGATTACTCTTCTCTCGTCAAAGAAAATCTTGCCGACGTCCATTGCCATCTTGGCTTCTTTGTAGGAACGGCTCACTTCTTTGATTTCCTGTACGATTGTACCGTAGGAAATGCGGCTTTCGGAATAGCCCTCTGTTTCCAGCCATTCTATCAGGTTTGCAGTGTAATGCTCAATCTCCTTCATTTCATCGTTTTCGGTCAGCGCTTTCACGATGATCACGTTATTCTCATCCACTGCCGTGATAAAATCCCGGTTATTATTACCAAATACCGGACGCATCTGCTCCAGGATGTTATCCTCCCGTCCCGCGCTGCATTCGATAATCAGGACAACTCGCTGCGCATCCACCGGAATATAGAGCTTCTTCGCCCTGCTGTAAATGTCCACCAAAAGCAGGTTATCCAGCAACAGGTTTTTGATAAAGTTATCCTTATCGAAGCGCTCTTTATACGCCACAAGCAGGTTCTGAATCTGGAATGCAGCCATCTTTCCGATCATATAAATATTTTCACCGGCGCCGCCTACAATCAGAATATATTCCAGCTGCTGCTCGTCATAGATCTTAAAAAACTGATTTCCCTGAACCTCCTGGCTGTCTGCAGGGGAATCCACAAAGGCTCTCGCCTGCGGCAGATATTCTTCCAGTCCGTCCGCTGTCGTCGCAGCGGTCTTTCCATCCACATCAATCACACATAATTCGACTCTGGCAATCGCCTTCAGGCCATCCAGTGTACTCTGTAAAATCTGATTCGATATCATAAACCCCGTCTCCTTCACTTCGCGCATTCTTCGACAAAAAAACCAGTCTGTCTCCTGCGATTTTTACTATGCCCAACCTATATTCTAAAAGAAAACCACAAAAAAAGCTATAGGAAATCGCAAAAAATTTATGCAAAACCTATAACAGCAGAATTCCAGACGTTCTTTTGTTTGGAACTATAAAAGGCGAAGTACTTATTGCTCCGCCTTTTCCAGATTATATTCATTAACTTTTTTCTGAAAAATCTTTTTCCGCACCTTTCTCCAGAACGTCGTCCTCACCTTTTCTTTTAATTTCGTCTCCGGCAACGCCACCCAAAGCTCCGCGTTTAAAAATTTGCGGCCGCTGTGCATCAGCTCCAGATCCAGCGGATATGTCATCCGGGAAAAAATCACCTTCGGCGCAGCTTCGTTCATCGCGTTCATCAGTCGCTGAGGCTGATACTCAAATTCCTCGTAGCCGCGCACATCCACGATATTTAAATTTTCCTGCGCGTTTAGAAGCATCTCCTGCAGCTCCTGCGCCTGTTTATCCGTGTCGCCCAGCAGATAAACCTTGTCATGCTGTCTTGCCAGTCTTTTCAAAAACTCCCGCAAAAACATCCGGTCCTCGATTTCCCGAACCCTGCCGGGAGATGCGATTCCTGCTGCCTCCAAAATATCTGGCTCCAGACAGAACATCAGATCCGTCTCTTCCAGATACTCCTTGACCTGTTCGTCCCTGGACGCCATCGACAGAGACTGCGCGTTAATATAGCTTGTTGTATTGAGTGCCCCGGTCTGCAAAAAATGCTCCGCTCTGCGCAGGCCCTCTCTTGCGGAAACATCCATTAAGGAAATTCCCAGAACTGAATACCTTCTCATAACCCTCTACTCACTTCTTTTCTCACAACGAAACGCCTTTGAAACGCATCCCCGTTGTATCAGCTTCGTCACTCTCCGCCCCCACGGAGCGTACCCGCCGCCTTATATCCTGCGGATCGCTTTTTCTGTGATCTCAATCCTGCCGTTTTTCAGCAGGTTGCCGACCGCACGCTTGAACTCGTTTTTGCTCATCGCAAGCTCCCTGCGAATGACCTCCGGAGAAGCCTTGTCGGTAAACGGAAGCACGCCGTCGAAGCTGTCGATCAGCTTCATGACCTTCTCTACATCCGTCTCGATCTGCAGGTACGCCTTTTCCCGCACGCTCAAATCCAGCTTGCCGTCCTCATGTACCCGGACAACCCTGGCTTCCACATGGTCACCGACCTTTAATTCTCCGTACATTTCCTTCGGAGGAATCAGCGCGGAATATTGATTGTCCACTGCCACGAACGCGCCGAACTGGCGGCTGATTTCGTACAGACAGCCGCTCACTCTGTCATCCTTATGATAAGGGCTGTCGGTGCGCAGATAATGATACACCTTCATCGTCGCACAGAGCCGCCCGCTCTTGTCCACATACAAAGCAACCGGGAAACGGTCGCCCTCTTTTACCTTTCTGGTCTGCTCTTTAAATGGGAGGAAGAGGTCTTTTTCCAGTCCCCATTCCAAAAATGCACCCATTTTCGCAGTCTGCGCAACCGTAAGCTCAGCAACCTCACCCAGCAAAAGCTTCGGACGCGCCGTTGTTGAAATCAGCCGGTCGCTCGAATCTTTATATAAGAAAACCTCAATCTGATCTCCGACCGAGGTCTGCGGCGGAACCTGTCTTGCCGGAAGAAGCACTCTTTTGTCCTCTGCTCCGGGCTCTGCCAGATAAACACCGAAATCCACCTTTTTTACTACAGTCAAATTTTGAATTGTTCCAATTTCCAGCATATCATTTTCCTTTATCTTCCTGTCAGCTCAACGACCACAAACGGGACTTCGTCCTCACTGCACAGGGAAACGGTTACGCGGTCTGCCTCCGTCACAGTGATCGGAACCACTATATCGTGAAGCAGTGCGGATTTTTTATACTCCGCCCGCATCTGTCTAATTGCAAAATTTTCCGGCAAATACGCCATCGCCATCGAAATGTACTGTCCGTTATTGACGTGATGGTTGCCGTCTAAGTGCTGTCTTTCTACCCGGAAAGGCTCCTGTCTGATGCCGCCCTGGGGCACTGCAATTTTACGCGGCGCATAGTCCATCTGCAAACGTTCTTTCACGTCGTATTTTTCGACCATCTCCGGCAGCACCCGCACCGGAATGCCCTTTTTGTGATTGATCAGCGACCAGACCGAATTTGCTTCCGCCAGCCGCTCTCCGTCTTCCGTGTCCATGAAAAAATTACGCAGTCCCATAAAGCCGCGCAGCTCGTATGGAATCGTCCCGATCCTGATTTTTTCTCCGAGCGCCGGATAGCGGTGTACAACCACCTGCCACGCGCTCATCACCCAGAGCAGATCCTTTTCTTTCAGAAAATCAATGCCAATTCCGAGATCCTCCGACTGAAACGTCGAAACATCCTGAAAATAATCCACGATCGCCGGCAGGCTCAGCAATCCGTCTTCCCCGGTTTCGCTGTAGCGCACTCTGCTGTCAAATGTATACATATCCGTCTTTCCTCCGGTACTGGCTGTGCTCTCTTTTGCGATTATTATAGCAGGAATCACTTGGTTCGGCAACCCGACATCCTTTTTGTGCCGTTATAACAAAAACCCCGGAGGAATTTTCCTTCGGGGTTTGTAGCAGGGCTACCAGGATTCGAACCTGGAAAATGACGGAGTCAGAGTCCGTTGCCTTACCGTTTGGCGATAGCCCTAAGTCTTGTTCTCTGTGATTTTGTTTCCCTGTCTCACAGCGCTTATTTAATATACAACACATTCACAGAAAATGCAAGCCTTTTTTTAAATTTTTTATTTTTTATTTTTTTTCAGATCCACCTGCCGCTTCGTCAGCGGATTCACGAGGATTTCCTGCGTCGAATCCGCTGACGCGTTTTTACACTTCAAACAGCAAATCCGCATATCCCGGCATCGGCCAGAACGAACGGTCTACCTTCATCTCGAGCGCATCTACCGGTGCGCGCAGGGCTTCCATTGCAGGAACGATCTCGTCCCGATAAAAAAATGCCTGCTTTCTCGCATCTTTTTTCTGCACGTTTCCGTCTGCTTCCTTTTGTTTCAGGTCTTCCAGCGCGGCGGAAGCCTGAGACAGCAGAGCAGAGGTATCCTTCAACAGCGTTTTTGAAACGCTGCTGTCTGCACCGACTGATTCCAGGGAAGCGATGGTATCCGCCAACGTCTTTGTGTACCGCATAACGGCAGGAAGAATATCTTTCGACGCCATATCGATCATTGTCTTTGCCTCAATATGAATCGTCTTGACATAGGTTTCGTAAACAATCTCTTTTCTGGATTCCAGCTCTGCACGGTTGTAGATGCCGAAACGCTCATACAACCGGATCGCCTTATCGGTCGTCAGTGCCTCCACCGAATCGATCATACCCGGGAATACCGGAAGGCCGCGGCGCTGCGCCTCTTTCTCCCATTCCTTCGAATAACCGTCTCCGTTGAAAAGAATGCGCTGATGTGCCGTCATATATTCCTTAATCAGATCGTGCACCGCCATGTCGAAATTTTCTTCCCCGGCAGCCTCCAGTCGGTCAGCAGCTTCGCAGAACGCCTCTGCGACAATTGCGTTGATCGTCGTCGTCGGGCTTCCGATCGAATCCGAAGAGCCAACCATACGGAACTCGAACTTGTTTCCGGTAAAGGCAAACGGAGAAGTACGGTTTCTGTCCGTCGCATCCATCGGCAAATCAGGCACAGTGGAAACGCCGGTATGTAACGTAGAACCCTCCAGGCAGGAACGGGCTTCGCCGGTTTCCACAAGCTGTCTTACCACATCCTCGAGCTGTGTGCCCAGAAATACGGAAACGATTGCCGGAGGCGCTTCGCTTGCACCGAGACGAAGATCGTTACCGACGTTGGAGGCGCTTCTGCGCAGCAGGTCGGCATGTGTATCCACAGCCTTGATAACGCAGGCAAGCACCAATAAAAACTGAATATTTTCATTGGGCGTCTCACCGGGATCGAGCAGATTCATGCCGGTATCCGTCGTAATCGACCAGTTGTCGTGCTTGCCGGAGCCGTTAACGCCTGCAAACGGCTTTTCGTGCAGCAGGCAGCGCAGGTTATGACGCTCTGCCACCTTTTTCATCGTCTCCATGACAAGCTGGTTGTGATCCATTGCAATGTTCGCAGTTTCATAGACCGGGGCAAGCTCGTGCTGCGCGGGTGCAACCTCATTGTGCTGCGTCTTTGCCGTCACGCCGAGCTTCCACAGCTCCACGTTTAAATCCTTCATAAACGCACCGATCCGCTCGCGGATCACGCCGAAATAATGATCCTCCAGCTCCTGCCCTTTCGGTGCGGGCGCGCCGAACAGCGTTCTGCCGGAAAAAATCAGGTCTTTTCTCTGTAAATATTTTGCCCGGTCAATCAGGAAATACTCCTGCTCCGCGCCGACAGACGGAGTAACTTTTGTCGCCGTCGTGTTTTTGTTGAACAGACGAACGATTCGCATCGCCTGCTCGGAAATTGCTTCCATCGAGCGAAGCAGCGGAGTCTTTTTATCGAGTGCCTCACCTGTAAAGGAGCAGAACGCCGTCGGGATACACAGAATCACACCCGTCGCATCTTCTTTTAAAAACGCAGGGGAAGTGATATCCCATACCGTATAACCTCTCGCTTCAAATGTGGAACGCAGACCGCCGGAGGGAAATGACGAAGCGTCCGCCTCGCCCTTAATCAGCTCCTTGCCGGAAAACTCCATCAGCATCTTTCCGTTCTCATCCGGATGTGTCACGAAGGAATCATGCTTCTCCGCCGTGATGCCGGTCAGCGGCTGGAACCAGTGCGTGTAATGGGTCGCGCCATGCTCCACTGCCCAGTCCTTCATCGTCTTTGCCACAACGTCCGCTGTCGCGTTGTCTAACTCACCGCCATGCTCCATGACGCGTTTGACTTCTGCGAACGCTTTTTTAGGAAGACGCTCCTGCATCTTTCCAAGGGTGAATACATTTTCTCCAAACAGCTTTTCCACATTCAGCACTTCACTCATTCGTCCGTCTCCTTTTCGACAATTGTACGAAGTAAATCTCCCGTTTCTGCAGTCTCCGAAAGCGTCAGCCACAGCTCCTGCTTCGGATGGGGCGCACTCTCCATTTTTTCCTCCTGATCGTCCTGGATCTGCAGCACCTGACATGCCACATTTCTTCCGTCCGGTTTCATGATCTCGATCATATCGCCCACGCAGAATTTATTGCGCTGCTCGATTCTTGCACGGCCCTTATGATCCGTCTCGTAAACAGTGCCCAGATAAACTGCATCGCTTTGATAGGTATTAGAATCATAAATCTGAGATTCTTCATTCGGCTTTCCGTAATAAAAGCCCGTCGTAAACTGTCGATAGGTACAGCGTGAAATTTCGCGGTGGTACCAGTCCATATTGGCGCGGTATTTTTCTTCGGATTCCAGACAGTCATCAATCGCTTTCCGATATGTCCGCGCCACCGTCGCCACATACAGCGCTGTCTTCATCCGTCCTTCTATTTTAAAGCTGTCAATTCCCGCATCCAGCAGATCCGGAATATGCTCGAGCATACACAGATCCTTGGAATTGAAAATAAACGTTCCTCTTTCGTTTTCATAAACCGGCAGATATTCGCCTGGTCTGGATTCCTCCATCACCGCATATTTCCAGCGGCACGGATGGGTACATGCACCGCGGTTGGCATCCCGTCCGGTAAAATAATTGCTCAGAAGGCAGCGGCCGGAATAGGAAATACACATCGCGCCGTGTACAAAGCTCTCAATTTCCATATCAGACGGAATATGGCTGCGGATTTTCTTCAGCTCTGCCAGGGAAAGCTCCCGGGCAGAAACCACACGCTTTGCGCCCAGATTCCACCAGAACAGCCACGTCTCGTAGTTCGTGCTGTTTGCCTGCGTGGAAATGTGCAGCTCGATCTCCGGGCACACTCGCTTCGCAATCATGAACAGTCCGGGATCGGAAATAATCAGCGCATCCGGCGGAACCGGTCTGCCGTCTTTTGTTTTTAAGTGCTTCAGCTCCATAAAATAATCCGAAGCCGCTTCCAGATCTCCGTTATGCGCTAAAATATTCGCTGTCACATAGACCTTAACGCCCCGATCATGCGCATAGGCGATCCCCTCCGCCATATCCTCCGGGGAAAAATTCTTCGCCTTTGCCCGCAGTCCAAACGCCTCTCCGCCGATATAAACTGCATCCGCTCCAAAATTGACCGCAGTCTTTAACACCTCAAGACTGCCGGCCGGAATCAGCAATTCCGGTTTTTTCATCTGATTTGCTCTCCTCATTCTCCATTTCACGGCTGCGCGTTCTGCTCTTTTTCGGGCAGCTTCACGCTCAGCGTCGCTCCGTCTCCCACCGGAAGCACGACTGTTTCCAGCTCGTCATGGTGGGTCAGGGTGTATAAATATTCCCGCATCCTCGCATGAATCGTCCGATCGCGTCTGCACACCGCATAGCGGGATTCGATGATATTGCCTTCCTGCAGCACGTTATCCGAAATCAGCAGACCGCCCGGCGCAAGCAGGCGCAGGACGTCCGGCAAAAAGTGCATATACTGTCCTTTCGCCGCATCCATGAAAATAAAATCAAACGGCTGCGACAGCTCTGCCAGAATTTCTGCTGCATCGCCCTCCAGCAGCGTGATCTTGTCCTCCCGACCGGCTGTTTTGAAGTTCTGTTTTGCGATCGGAATCCGTTTTTCATATTTTTCAATCGTCGTAATATGGCAATTCTCCGGCATGTATTCGCTCATAAAAAGAGCGGAATAACCAACGGCCGTCCCTACCTCAAGGATAGAAGACGGCCGTCTGAGAGTCAATAGAAAACGCAGCAGACTTCCCATCTCCATCCGGATAATCGGCACGTTATCCTGCAGCGCACTGCTGCGAATCTCGTCCAGCCATGCAGGCTCTCCGGGGTCCAGAGAATTGATAAACGTTCGCATTCTCTCTTCTACAATCATTTATCGTCTCCGCCTGCGCCCATCACATCCATCATTTCATCCGGCGTCATCGCAGTGGAAAGCACATAGTCGCCCGCCACAAAGCCGTCCTCTGAATAGTTGGATAAGCGCTCCTGAATATAAAACAGTCTCTCTTCCCGGACCAGGCCCTTTTCGTAGAGCTGCTTCGCAATCCCTTTAAAATCCATTCCGTCCGTAATTGTTACGTTTATTTCGGTTCCGGGTTCCTCCGAAATTGCAGGCTCCCCGTAAATCCGCACACCGTACTGATACGCGGAAACTGCGAGATAGTAGATCAGCATCACAGCGACAATGATCAGAACCACATTAAAAATCGTTCCGACCGCACCGCCTGCAATATTTTTGGCCACAGAGCTTTTTTTCGACTGATGCTTTGCTTTTTTCTTGTTACTCAAAGTTCACTGCCTCCACGATTTTTCCGTTGATCTCCTGAATCATCCTGCAAAAATCCAGCTCTGCGTTCAGGAATGCGTCCACCAGCGGGTTTTTGCGGAACTCCTCCAGGCGCCTCGAAAATTCATCCGTCCTGTCAAAAAGCTCATCCGACTGAACCGAATTCTGCAGCTCAAAATTTTCCTGCCGGAACCGGTCGATCTGGGCTTTTAATTCCGGTTGCTCCTTCATGATCTGTTTCTGTCTGTCATATTCTCTGTATTCTTCAGAAGCGATTACCGCGGCAATCAGTTCCTCCAAAGCTGTCTCAACTCTGCTCATGTTTCCCCTTACTTTACACTTCCATAATGATCGGTAAAATCATCGGGCGTCTCTTCGTCTTTTTCCAGATAAAGTCGCCTAAATTGTCCTTGATCGCGGTCTTGATTCTGCCCCAGTCGGTACAGCCTCTGCTCACGCAGCCCTCCATAACGTTTTCCATCAGGTCGCGTGCCTCGTCCATCAGTGCATCGGATTCTTTGACGTAAACGAAGCCTCTGGATACGAGATCCGGACCGCTTGCGATCTGTCCGCTGATGCTGTCCAATGCAACAACAACGATCATGATGCCGTCCTCTGCCAGATGCTGTCTGTCGCGCAGCACAACGTTTCCGACATCACCGATACCAAGACCATCTACCAGAATTGCGCCAGCCGCAACCTGTCCGGTCACGCCAGCCTTTTCCTCATTTAATTCCAGAACATTGCCGGAGCGCAGGATGAAAATATTTTCCTTCTGGATTCCGAGCTCCTGCGCGATGCCAGCCTGCGCCTTCAGGTGCTTGTATTCGCCGTGCACCGGAATCGCGTATTTGGGATGAACCAGCGTATAAATCAGCTTGATCTCTTCCTGACATGCATGTCCGGAAACATGGACATCCTGGAAAATAACCTCTGCACCCTTCATCTCCAGCTCGTTGATGACTCTCGTTACAGCTTTTTCGTTCCCGGGAATCGGATTCGAGGAGAAAATAATCGTATCGTTTGGTCCGATGGAAACCTTTCTGTGAACGCTCGATGCCATACGGCTCAACGCCGCCATGTTTTCGCCCTGGCTTCCTGTTGTAATAATAACGGTTCTGTCGTCCGGATAATCCTTCAGGCGGTCAATATCCACCAGCGTATTCTCCGGGATGTTGATGCAGCCAAGGTTCATGGCTGTATCAATGATATTTACCATGCTGCGGCCTTCGACCACAACTTTCCGTCCATATTTATGCGCCGTATTGATAATCTGCTGTACCCGGTCCACATTGGATGCAAACGTCGCAATGATCAGCCGAGAGCCCTGATGCTCATGGAAAATCGTATCAAAGGTATGTCCTACCGTCCGCTCAGACTGTGTAAAGCCTTTCCGTTCCGCGTTGGTGGAATCACACATCAGCGCCAGCACGCCTTTTTTGCCAAGCTCCGCGAACCGCTGCAAATCGATTGCTTCACCAAATACCGGAGTATAGTCCACCTTAAAGTCACCGGTATGGACAACTGTTCCCGCAGGAGAATGGATCGCCAGTGCAGCCGCGTCTACGATGCTATGGTTCGTCTTGATAAATTCGATCCTAAACTGTCCCAGATTTACGGACTGTCCGAATTTGATCACCTTACGCTTCGTGTGACCGAGCAGATTGTGCTCGCGCAGCTTGTTTTCAATCAGTCCCATCGTCAGTCTGGTCGCATAGATCGGAATATTCAACTCCCGCAGCACATACGGAAGTGCTCCGATATGATCCTCATGACCGTGCGTAATCACAAAGCCCTTTACCCGATCCGCATTTTCCTTTAAATAAGTCACGTCCGGAATCACCAGATCGATTCCCAGCATATCGTCATCAGGGAAAGAAAGGCCGCAGTCAACTACAACAATACTGTCTTCGTATTCAAAGGCAGTAATGTTCATTCCGATCTGCTCCAGTCCGCCCAATGGTATAATCTTCAGGCTGGGGCCGTCAATATTCACTTTTTTTGTTCTTTTCAAGCAAAATTACCTCCATTTTTATTTTTATAGCAGGGATAAATCACGTTGTGCTGCACGAAAAAGGTACTCGCATTTATTCCTTTTCAAGCTCAATATCCTCGAGCATATCTGTAAAAATCGCAGCCACTGCATCCATTTCTTTATCGTCATCTACGATGCTGTAAATGGCTTCTTCGTCCTCCGGCGCAGAAACGTCCTTTAAAATCAGCGCTTCCGCATCGTCGTCTTCACTGTCTGTTACCAGAATATAATCAACTCCGCCGAGTCTGGTCTGTTCCAGCACAAAAAATTCAACGGCTTTCCCGTCCTCCGGGCAAAATGTAATCTTTTCCAAAGCTTAATTCTCCTGTCCGTTCTCTGTCTGCATCCGCTGTCTGTCCAGATATTCCTGTAAAATCAGCACAGCTGCAATCATATCCACATATTCCTTCCGGTTTTCCCGGCGCACGCCGACTTCCATCATCGTGCGGTCCGCTGCAACCGTCGTCAGTCTCTCGTCCATAAATGCCACCGGAAGTCCGGTTCTGCGTGCCAGCTTATCCGCAAATTCCTTCGTCTTCTCCACGCGCTCTCCCTCTGTGGCGTTCATATTTTTCGGAAGACCGAGCACAATCTGCCCGACCTCGTATTCTCCGATCAGTTCTTCAATTCGCTGCAGCGTATGGCGCAGCTTATTCTCTTCTTTTCTTCTGATGATTTCGATTCCCTGGGCAGTCACAAAAAGCGGGTCGCTGATGGCAACTCCCACTGTCTTGGAACCGAAATCAAGCCCCATCACTCGCATCCCGCTTCTCCTTGTTGTTCCTCTGGTCGCTCAGCGCTTCCAGTGATTCTTCTCGATGTACTCCTTGAGCATTTCCTCTACCAGCTCGTCGCGCTCCACCCGTCCGATCAGACCGCGTGCGTTGCGATAGCTGGTAATATAGGTCGGATCTCCGGACATAATATAGCCGACAATCTGACTCACCGGATCATAGCCTTTTTCAGAAAGTGCTTCATACACTTCAGAAAGGATCATTTTTACGCCATTTTCCGGCTCTACTTCTACTTTAAAATACTGTGTATTTTCCAAATCCTGCATATTGTCACGTCCTTTGTTCAAAGCTCTATATCTTATCTTACCCTACTTCTCTTAAAAATTCAATGCAATTTCCAAAACCTCGTCCGACAGGAAAGAAACCGCTCGTCCGTGCACCAGCCGGTTCGAATAATCCATGCATTCTGCACTGTCCGCCGCAAACGCAGCCTTTACATAGGTATCCGTATGACCGAGCCAGTATACCTTTCCGCCGATCTCCTTCTGTTCTTCGATCAGGACTTCCACTTCCTGTCCCAGATAATGCGCACGGAATTCTCTGGACTGTTCCTTTTCCAGAGCCAGCAGCTGTCCGCTGCGTTCCGTCTTCTGCGCGTCCGTCAGCTGTCCGGGCAGTTTGTCTGCAACCGTACCTTTTCTGCGGGAATATTTGAAAATATGCATTTCAAAGAAATGAACCTTTTCCAGAAATGTCTTCGTCACCGCAAATTCCTCCGCAGTTTCTCCAGGGAAACCGACGATTACATCCGTCGTAATCGCAGGATGTTCAAAATACTTGCGGAGAATCTGCACTTTTTCATAGTATTCCTCCGCCGTATAATGTCTATTCATCCGCTTGAGCGTTTCATTGCAGCCACTCTGCAGGGACAGGTGAAAATGCGGACAAAGCTGCGGAATCGCCGCCAGCCGTCCGGCAAACTCTTCTGTGATGATACGGGGCTCCAGCGAACCCAGACGGATTCTGCGAATGCCGTCCACCTTTGCGATTTCCTCCAGCAAAGAAACCAGATAGGCACGTTCAAACGCCGTTCCCCGCAGATCTTTTCCGTTTTTCAGGTAATCTCCGTCCGTCTCTCCGATAAAATCCATGCCGTAGGAGCTCAAATGAATACCGGTGATGACTACCTCCTGAAAGCCTTTTTCCGCCAGCCCTCTTACCTCAGCCAACACATCCTCCTGCTTTCTGCTCCGGACGCGTCCACGCACAAATGGAATAATACAATACGAGCAGAACTGGTTGCAGCCGTCCTGAATCTTGATATACGCGCGCGTGTGCTCCGTGCTCTGCTCCATGCGCATTTCCTCATACTCCCGCACAGCGCCGATGTCTGTCACGGCGCTGGCGTCTGCAGTATGCTCCTCCAGATACGCCTCCAGAATCTCCACGATATCCTTTTTATGCTGGTTTCCCACCGCCAGATCAATGCAGTCGTCCATTCTGTTTTCCTCGCCCGCCTGTACAAAGCACCCGACCGCAACGACAACCGCGTCCGGATTTCTGTGCTTTGCCCGGTGCAGCATCTGACGGCTCTTCCGGTCTGCAATGTTGGTTACGGTACAGGTATTTACAATATAAATGTCCGCATCGGAATCAAAAGGCACAATTTTATATCCCCGATCTTGTAACTTTTGTTGCATAACCTCCAGCTCATACGCATTCACTTTGCAACCTAAATTATGTAATGCAACACTTTTCATATTATTCTCCACCATTTTTGTTACGTTTGATAATTGACTTTTGTGACGATAGTTTGCTAATATAAGATCAGAAAGTGTGAACCCAAAGGAGGTAGTTATCATGAAAACAGTTCAGATTTCCTTAAACTCTATCGATAAGGTAAAATCTTTTGTAAACGACATTACCAAATTCGATTACGATTTCGACTTGGTATCCGGCAGATACGTTATCGATGCTAAATCTATCATGGGTATCTTCAGCCTGGATCTTTCCAAGCCGATCGACTTAAACATCCATGCAGAAGACACCAATGTTGATGCTGTACTGGAAGTTCTTAAGCCCTACATGATCTAATTCAAAATGGATCAGAAAGCTCTCCGAGAGATCGGGGGGCTTTTTTAGTTGTTTTCATACTGAAAACAACTAAAAAAGCCTGAATGCGCAGTGCGGCAATTTGAAATTTGTCGCT
>OIXG01001930.1_pt1 | contig 17751 bp, 15 predicted proteins | sample 1587731 | NCBI WGS metagenome assembly OIXG01 (sample SAMEA3888908, study PRJEB22519) | human gut metagenome | biome: human gut; feature: human-associated habitat; material: faeces | place: Denmark | collected 2010
AAATACTTTTCTTGGTGCCAGCATCTTCAGTCCTTCACAAACTGCCTTATTTGGCTCAAAAATAATTTTTTTCTTTTCCCCGTTATTTACAACGATCAGCTCATATGTATCTGCCCCCGGCATACCTGAACTGTAATCGGTTCCTTTCAGTCCTTGATAAGGTCTGAGTTCCGGCGAACCGGAAGGTGCCATCATCTCAAGATCCGTCATCTCCATGGAAAACATATTTTTCCGACGGGATTTTGCCATAATCTTATCAATATCAAGACTCCCATTCACAAATAAATACTCATATTCAACATCCATACTCCGGAACAAAAAAACATCCAGTGCGATCATGATCACCGGACCAATTATTCCGAATGGGATCATAAATATAAGTACGACCGACAGAACAGTAAGTATGATAAGTATTGCTTTGATCAGCGTCGTCGAAGATGCTTTCTGCCTCTTCACCAGCTGTTCTGTGTAAAAATCACCCATATCCTAACCTCCAAATTTATATATTAGAACTATTGTAACACTTTTATAATAAAAAGAAAACTCCTCTTCTGAGGAGTTTTCTAAAAATCATATTTTTAGCTTACATCATGCCCATTCCCGGAGCTCCGCCTGCCGGCATAGCCGGTGCATCTTCTTTGATGTTAGCAACAACGGATTCTGTTGTAAGGAGTGTAGATGCAACACTTGTAGCGTTCTGCAGTGCGCTTCTTGTTACTTTTGCAGGATCAACTATACCGCTTGCAACCATATCAACATATTCCTCGGTAAGTGCGTTAAAGCCTATACCGTCTGCACTGTTTTTAATTTTATCTATTATAACAGAGCCCTCAAGACCCGCATTTGCTGCAATTTGTTTAACGGGTTCTTCCAATGCGCGCAAAATAATTTTAACACCTGTTTTTTCATCCGGCTCGGTTACTGTATCGAGAAGTTTTGTAACGGAGGGAATAGCATTTATATATAATGTTCCGCCGCCGGCTACTATACCTTCTTCAACAGCCGCTTTTGTAGCCGAAAGTGCGTCCTCTATACGGAGTTTCATTTCTTTCATTTCTGTTTCGGTTGCTGCACCTACTTTAATAACGGCTACACCGCCGGAGAGTTTTGCAAGTCTTTCAAGAAGTTTTTCTTTATCAAATTCAGATGTTGTTTCGGCAATTTGATTTCTGATAACCGCAATTCTGTCGGCTATTTCGTCCTTGTTGCCGTTTCCGTCAACAATAATTGTATTTTCTTTCATAACTTTAACTTGTTTTGCCGTACCGAGCATATCAAGTGTTGCGTCTTTAAGCTCATAACCGAGTTCTTCGCTTATTACTTTACCGCCTGTAAGAATTGCAATGTCTTGAAGCATTTCTTTTCTTCTGTCACCAAATCCCGGTGCTTTTACGGCAACGCAGGTAAATGTACCGCGCAATTTATTTACAATAAGTGTTGTAAGCGCTTCGCCTTCAATATCTTCGGCAATAATAAGAAGTTTTTTGCCTGCCTGAACTACTTGTTCAAGTAAGGGAAGAATATCTTGAATATTTGAAATCTTTTTGTCTGTAATAAGGATATTTGCATCATCCAAAACAGCTTCCATTTTTTCTGTATCCGTTACCATATAAGGTGAAATGTATCCTCTGTCAAACTGCATACCCTCTACAACATCGCTGTATGTTTCGGCTGTTTTTGACTCTTCAACAGTTATTACACCGTCGCTTGTAACTTTTTCCATAGCGTCTGCAATAAGCTGACCTATATATTCGTTTGCGGCAGAAACCGATGCAACTCTTGCAATATCTTCTTTACCGTTAATTTTTTTGGAATTATCGGCAATATATTTAACAGCCGCGTCAACTGCTTTTTGAATGCCTTTTCTTACAATCATAGGATTTGCGCCGGCTGCAACATTTTTAAGACCTTCTTTAATAATAGCCTGTGCAAGGAGTGTTGCGGTTGTAGTACCGTCGCCCGCAACATCATTTGTTTTTGTTGCAACTTCTTTTACGAGCTGTGCACCCATATTTTCAAACGGGTCTTCAAGCTCAATTTCTTTGGCAATTGTTACACCGTCGTTTGTAATAAGGGGCGAACCGAATTTTTTATCTAAAAGAGCATTTCTGCCTTTGGGTCCGAGTGTTATTTTAACGGCATTTGCAAGCTGATCTACACCTGCTTCCAATGCGCGTCTTGCTTCTTCACCGAATTTAATTTGTTTAGCCATTTTTATTACCTCTTTCTTTATTCAAATTAATTAAATTATTATTCAACTATTGCAAGAATATCGCTTTGACTTACTATAATTTGTTCCTCACCGTCAACTTTTACCTTTTTGCCGGCATAATTTGCAATAAGAACTTTATCGCCGACTTTAACTTCCATTTTTACCGTTTTGCCGTCGGCAAGAACGCCCGAACCTATTGCAATTACTTCTGCAACCTGCGGTTCTTCTTTTGCGGAACCTGTAAGTACTATACCGCTTTTTGTTTTTTCTTCCGTTTCAGTCATTTTAATAACAACTCTGTCACCTAATGGTTTAATAATCATAATGCATACCTCCATTTATATTATATATATTATTAATAAAGTTGTGTTAGCACTCTAAAACATCAACTGCTAACTTATGTTATTATTATACAACTCTGTGATTTTTTTGCAATGTGTAAATTAGACGTTTATTGTTAAAAAAAGCCGTTATTTTTATTTTATCTTAAAATAACGGTTTTTTTTATGAATTTTTAACTTTTTTCTTTGATTTTCTTTAATTATTAAAAATTAGTATATTTTGACGTTGGCAATCGATTGTTTTAATTGACAAAGTATATAAATTATACGTTAAATCTAAACAAAACAATGTCACCGTCGTTCATAACGTATTCTTTTCCCTCAAGGCGCACAAGTCCTTTTTCACGTGCCGCGGCATATGTACCGCACGCCATAAGGTCATCATAGGATACAACTTCGGCACGTATAAACCCTTTTTCAAAATCGGTATGAATTTTTCCTGCCGCCTGCGGTGCTTTTGTACCTTTTTTTATTGTCCAAGCACGGCATTCATCTTCACCCGATGTTAAAAAGCTTATAAGACCCAAAAGGCTGTAGCTTTTTTTAACGAGTCTGTTAAGTCCCGATTCGTTAATACCGAGTTCTTCAAGATATGCTTGTTTTTCATCATCATTCAGTTCGGCAAGCTCCTGTTCTATCTGCGCGCATATAGGCAGCACTTCTGCGCCCTCGTCTTTTGCTACCTGTGTAAGTTCCTGTACAAATTTATTGTTTTCTATTCCGTTTACAAAATCATCTTCGGCAACATTTGCGGCATATATAACGGGTTTTATTGTAAGAAGTGATATTTCTTTTAAAATATCAAGGTCCTCTTTTGAAAATTCTACGCTTCTTGCGGGTTTTCCGTTTTCGAGCGCCGCATAAATTCTTTTAATTAAGTCAAGTTCCGCCGCATATTTTTTATTGCCTGTTTTAACCAATTTACCGGTTTTTGCAATACGTTTTTCGAGCATTTCCATATCGGCAAAAATAAGTTCCATATTAATTGTTTCGCTGTCCCTTTTAGGGCCTATACTGCCGTCAACGTGTACTATATTTCCGTCTTCAAAGCAGCGTACAACGTGTACTATTGCATCTACTTCACGTATATGCGACAAAAACTTGTTTCCAAGACCCTCGCCGCGGCTTGCACCCTTTACAAGACCGGCTATATCAACAAATTCTATAACTGCGGGGGTTGTTTTTTGGGGGTTGTACATTTTAGAAAGATTATCAAGTCTTTCATCGGGTACCGCAACTACTCCCACATTAGGCTCAATTGTACAAAACGGATAGTTTGCCGATTCCGCACCCGCCTGTGTAATGGCATTAAAAAGTGTGCTTTTGCCTACATTCGGCAAGCCTACTATACCTAATTTCATTTTATATCACATCTCCTTGATTTATCTTATATTTTAACATTTTTTATGTAATTATTTTGTCGATTTTACAAAAATTGGTTTTAAAACCTTATTGCCGTATTTGTAAACAATACGTATTTTTTGGCAAATACCTTTTTGCATTTAGAGTTTTTGCCTGTAATTTTATGCTGTCTTTTCATATTGCAAAAAAAATGCCAACATAACATAAACCATTATATCACATTGGCTTTAATTTATCAATAGTTATCTTTTAAATTGTAAAATTACGATTGGGAAATTGTTTAAATTCTCTGTGTTTTGCCGTTTTTTTGGTACTAACATACAACAAAAATGGGTAATTCGGCGAGCAAAGCATATGTTTAATGTTTTATGTTTTTTACAATTATATAAGATTTAGTGCTTTTTTACAGTCAAAAATACCGAAACAATAATCAAAAGTGCCGTTTCGGCAATTAGTGTGTTTTTTACGGATAATGTAAGCGTAACGCTCGGCAGTATTGCAATCATTAAACCGAATATTATCCAAAACAGTGTTTCGCTGCAATTTTTTATAAATTTAATTTTTGGTAATGCAAAAACTGTTTCAACAAGTACGGCTGCACCTATTGTGCTGTTTAAAATAATATCACGGAAATGTGTGTTGAACTTCATTATAACTGATACGGCTATTATTGCGACACAGGTTAGAACAGATGAAACAGCTAAAATTATTTTTGCTGTTTTAATTTCGTCGTTTTTGTATCTTACCGTAAACATAAGCGTTGCGGCGTAATATCCCAAAAGAGCCGATATCGGGCTTTTGGCGTCACGTGTTACAATAGAAACAGCGTTTAAACAGTACATTACCGTTGCGGCAATGAGAATATACATTACAACACGGAGCGTTTTCGGAGTTATTTTATTGCTGTTCAGCGTATTGTTTATAATCTTATTATTGTTCATTATTGTTTTCTCCTTTTTGATTTAGTGCCCGTGCGGTACAACGTGAATTTTATCTTTTTCGGTAATGAGGTCAGCGTGCAGCAAATCTATAAACGCAATTAACAGCAATGCTTCGGCACCCCAAATTGCTTTGCCTTTAAAGCGTAAACATAATATTGCCGATATAATACCGCCGCCAACAAAGCATAATATCATAAATAAATGCATAAAAAATTTCTCTTTTGAGGTATTATCTCTTTTATGAATCCATTTTACGAGGTTTACACCTACCTGGCGCAAATGATTGGTGCAAAACGTTGTTGCCATAGGGATTTTTTTTGCCTGACGAAACGTGTTAAACTGCATTGAGGCAACAAAGTTTATTGCAATTTGACAAATTTGCGGCGGTGCGTCGTCGGGTATAAATCCGAGTGCAAAAACAAACAGCATTTCAAATGCAACAAAAAATGTGTCCCATCTTAAAAGTTCAAGATTATTTACGTGTTTTGGCAAAAATTCCGACAGCATTGTTCCCAAAAGGTATGCCGAAATCGGTATTAAATAGTAAAGCGCGCGTGCCTTGTTATGTTCGCCTATTTGTATTGCAAGCATCACAAAGTTTGCGGTTTGCGCATTGCAAAACACATTTCCTTTAAGTATATATGTATACGCTCCAAAAAAGCCGCCTACAGCAATCATAAGCATAAATATCCATATTTTTTCACATTCAAGCAGCAATTCTTCTTGTGCGTTATTTTTTTTGTTCATTATGTATCACCGTTTTTTATATTATTTTGTTCCGTATGAGATGTACACGCAATCCGACATCATTGAATACACGGCGGTAACGTATTCGTTTTGCTTTTGAATTGTATATGTTACGGTCATATCAAATGGAGATGTGTTCATTGTATAATTATCAAATCCGTATGTAAGGTTTAATTCGGTCATATATTCCATTACATCAAATATACTGCTGTAGTATATGTTTACGGGATAACCTTTATCGGTTGTGCTTTGTTTAAACAATGCTCTTCCCGTAATATACGAATAGTCAGGAATGGAAGTGCCGTCATAATATACGGTATCGGAGGGGTGTACAGCGTTTGGGGTTTGCCCGTTTTGTGACGGTGTGTTATTTTTTACATCATTTTGCGATATTTGAGATGTTTCGTCTTGTTTGAGCGGTTCATAAGCATACATGCTGCTTACCGACGGGTAAATGCGTACAGCGTCGTTTGAAACTTCAACTATTGCCGTTGTTTTATCGTTTACATACACATAAAGTTTGCTGTATGTTTCGCTCAATTGCATTGAATCATATGTAAATCCGAATTTTTGTTCAAGTATATCGGCATAATTTAATGCGTCCTGTTCGCTTGAGCCTTTATACATATAATAAATTCCCACGTCTTCGGCAACCCAATTGGATTGTGCAATGGGGGCGTTTAAAACCACGCTTTCAAATGTAGGCATAAGCGACGGTGTATTAAAATAAAAGTTATATAAACATTTATCGCTTTTTATAACGGCGGTTTGTGCCGAGTCGTACCATTCAACGGTATATCCCAGCGCTTGCGCAATTGCCCTTAACGGGGCATAGGTTAATCCGTTTAATTCAATAATTGCATTATCCGTTGTTACAACATTTCCGTTTAATATAAGCTGATTTTGACCCAATGTCATAGTAACGGATACATTTTCGCTGTTTGCCGTAACCGAATTTTGATTATCATTCCATTCAACGCTAAATCCCAAACTTTCAAAAAATGCGCGTACAGGCAAATATGCACTGCCATTTTGTTCAATTGCCGATGTGTTTAGCATTTTATCTTCCGAAAAAACCTTTATTTCGGTATCGGCGCTGCCAATTACGGTGTTTAAGCTGATAATTGCAATTGCGGTTAAAACCGAAAACATTATATATTTAAAATGTTTTTTTATAAAATAATACATTTTTTCCTCCTGCAATTAAATGTTATATAAATGTGACGTGTCGGACAAACACAAACAGTACGGTGTTGTGTAACCTGTTTCCGAGTTTTCAAATTCTATTATTGTAACACCCGTATGTTTAATGCCTATTCCCGCCATAAGCATAGCGGGGGATAAGTTTAGTAAGTGTGCAAGCCACAAGGTTATAAACCCTGCGTGACAGAATACCGCAACTTTATCGTCATTTGACGCGGTGATTTTATATACACCGTTTTGTCTTGAATAGCCGAGTTTTTGTAAAAATGTATCGGAATTATTGCAAATTGTATCGTATACTTTTTTTGCATTTACCGTTGACAGTTCTTTTGCGTTATACCATTTATCGACGAGCATTAAATTTTCATCACTTCTGAATACAGTTCCGTCAAGGTTTACGGCAAATTTTTTCTTTCCGCAGGGGAGAGTTACCGACAATTCGTCGTATACTTCTTTTGTCCAATCCGCCGTTTGTATATTAATTCCCGTGAGGCAAGATGTGGCTTTTGCCGTTTCCGCGGCACGTCCGCAGGGAGAGCTGTATATTTTGTTTATACCGCATTTATAAAGCCTTTTGGCAAGCGCCTGTGCCTGTATTTTTCCTCGTTCGGTAAGTGAATCGGGGTTATATATGGGATCAGCGTGCCGAATAATATATAAAAGCATTTTATTATCACCGCCTACATAATTTTTCATATTAATTTTATCACATAATTTTTAAAAATTCAATAGTTTTAAGCAAAAATAATGACTTGCGTCAAATAATGCTTTGTTTGCCGCAAGTCATTTATAAAGGAAAACAGAATAGAAGATTAATTTTTACTGTCTGATTACTATTACGCGTATTCTTCCGCCGTTTTTTTCGGCTTTGTCACAGTATGCCGTGCCGTTTAATGATGATATATTTTGTTTAAATTCGTTTAACGGCATAACGGTGCAGGTGGTGTCGGTTCCCGATACAGAACGTTTATATACCGTTATGTTATCGCTCATTTTGTATGTTTTTCCGTCAGCGGTTAAATAATCTTCGCCAACCTCTTTTACAGTGCCGACACTTGTGAGAGAAATCATAGAATTAAAAGCACCGTTTGATATGGAAGCACCGACGGGACTGCCCGCTGAAAATTTTGTTCCGTAATTTAAATTGCAGGTATATATATTGCCGTTAATGTTTACCGTATACGGACTTGAAGAATTTTTGCCGTTTTTGGTTGTGGCGGTTATAATACCGTATTCGTAATTATCTCCCGTTGCATTGTTTAAAAATAATTCGTCTATTTCGCCGCTTGAATTTTTGCCGCAATATATAACAGATGATGATGAAATATTCATTCCGTCAAGACGTTGCATATACACATTTTTATAAGTTGAATTTACCGTTCTGTCGGTTGTTGATACATCGAGTATTTTAACATCGGACGCCACTGCCGCAGTGCCTATTTTTTTACTCGACGCATCTACGTTTCCCGATACCGATTGTTTTGACGTAACGGCGGATAAATGTGCCGTGCCGTCTTTAAATGTAATGCTTACAACGTTGTTTAAAATATTATTGTATTCGCGGTCGGTCGTAAATTCGGAATTTGTTCCGTCGGAATATGCAACGCAGGCATAGGCTGTGGTGTAGTATTCTCCGTTTGAGTTTTCGGTTGATTTGGTACCTGTTTTATATAAAAAACCGTACTCTAAGTAAGATGTTGAAGATGATGCCGAAACAGCGTCTGCAATTTTGCCGTCTTTGCCAAGTAAAAGTGTAACTGTATCTCCAAAGTTAAATGTTCCTGCCGATGAAAGCTTATTAAATGCCGTAACCGTTTCTATACTGTATTCTGTACCCGATACCGTTACGGATGTAAGCATATCTTTGTTTGGCGTTGCTTTTTCGTATACACCCGTTATTTTTTTGCTGTATGCAAATACGGTATTTAAATCTTTTATATAATATACAATATCGTTTGTTTTAACGGATGATATATCGGATTTTACACCGTCACGCATTGCCGTAAGCGAGCTGTAATCGTTTGTAAAATGCGAATACCAATTTTGACTTGTAACCGTGTATGCGTCGCTCATATTATCCGTTTCGGCATTTACATAATCTATGTTACCGTTTTTGTCTTTAAGAACATAAAGTATATCGCCCGTTGTAAGCGCTGACGATATGTTTGCATATGTTGTTGCGGTTGAGTTCATATATGCCGTTGTTTTGTCGTCTATATCCACTTTTACCATACTTCCGCTATGGTATGCGGTAATTACGTTATCGAGTTTTGAATATACAACGTATTTTTCAACTGTTTGATTGTCGGGTATAAATGCGGCAAATTCATCTTTGTTTGTAATTATAAGGTCACCGCTTTTGCCGACATATTCATCCAAAAAGCTGTCGTTTGTTTTAAATGTACCGTTTGATGTGTACACATACCCCGGTGTAATACCGGAGTTTTGTTTGTTGGTTGCAATTATTACCGTGTTTTCGTAATAATAGCAGTCGAGTTTTTCAAGATATCTTGACTCATTTACATTAACGCTTGTAACAGGTGACGCACCCGCGTTTTGAGATGATGATGTAACCGCCGCACCGGATGATGATTTGGACGACGCCATTAACGTATTGTAAGCAAGCGTCAATACATCACCTCTGCATAATTCGTCGCCTGCATTTTTTGAAATGTTATCTGTGATGTGATTGCCTTTTGCAATTCCTATTTGTCCGTAAGGCCAGGAAGTGCCGAAGTCGTCATCGGTATATCCCAGCAGGCGCAGCATAACTGTAACCGCTTCTTCATACAAAACCGTACTGTCGGGTTTATACGTTCCGTCGGGATATCCCGTAAAAATGCCGTTTGTAACCGCAAGTCTTATATACGGCGCCGCCCAATATTTATAATTTACATCGGTAAACATAGAGGTTGTTGCGCTTGATGCAACCATATTTCTGTATTGCGACATTGCAACGGCAATTTTGGTAAATTCCGCACGTGACACAAAATTATCAAGATTAAGATTTCCGTTTTCGTCGCCAACCATAATATTTAATGTTTTAAGCAAAGTCTGTGCCGATACGTCGCTGTATTCGACAGTACCTGAAGCGTATGCGGATGGTATACACGTAAGTAACAGTGCAATGCATAAAACATAAGCAGTTAATTTGTTTTTCATTAAAAAACCTCCTATAATCAATCGTATCTTAATGCGTCAATCGGGTTAAGCCGCGATGCTTTTTTTGCCGGTAAATACCCAAACGCTATACCTATAACGGCAGATACCGAGAAAGATATTATTATGGCGGGTACGGATATAACCGCCGTCATATCAAACAAAGTCGCGGCATACGACGCTCCGATGCCGAGCAGTACGCCTATTGCACCGCCCAAACAGCTTGTTGTGATTGCTTCCACAACAAATTGACTCATTATATCCCACGGTGTTGCGCCGAGTGATTTACGTATACCTATTTCGCGAGTACGTTCGGTTACCGAAACAAGCATTATATTCATAATGCCTATACCGCCTACAAGAAGCGATACACCCGCAACACCCGCAAGTACAAGCGACATTGTTTTTGTAAGGTCGTTAATTGAGTCTATCATATCGCTCATATTTTGAACCGAATACGCGTTCGAATTGCTGAAAACCCCGAGAAGATAATTGTCTATTAAATCCTGTGCGTTATCCGATACGTCTTTTGACGCGGCATTGAATATGTACGAGCCTATAGAAAAATTATTTGTTACTTTAGATGCAAGAGTGTAGGGGATAAGTATTATATCATCGGCGCTTGCTTCCTCGCTGTCGCCCGTTTCTTCAAGAACCCCCACAATTGTCATTGTTACGCCGTTTATTTTTATTTTTTGTCCCGCAACGTCATATGTACCGTAAAGTTCTTTTGCAATATACGTTCCCACAACACAGTTATTTAATCGGTTTTCGTAATCTATGTATTCAATTGACCTGCCGCTTTGTATATTAAGACATTTAATGTGTGTGTAGTATTCGTTTACACCTATGCAGGATGAAACATCCAAATTATCGTTTCCGTTTTTTGCGGTTGTACCCACAAGCGATATGGAAGGTGACATAGATTCAAGATAATCGGGATTGTCGTCTACCAGATTTTGCATATCGTCAACCGATACACTTCTGTTTCCTCCTCTGCCGCGTACCGTAACGGTAATTGTTGTTGCACCCATACTTTCAAATTGATCCAGAACGTCTTTTGTCATACCGTTTACAATACTTACTATTACAATAACCGCCGCAACACCTATAATAATGCCGAGCATTGTAAGAAAAGAACGCATTTTACTGCCGGCAAGACTTTTAAGTGCAAGTGTAAATGCCTGTCTTATATTCAAAATTCACACGCCCCCTTTAGTCTCATCCGAAATAATTTTGCCGTCCTGTATGCGCACAACGCGTTTAATTTGTTCGGCAATCGAGTTGTCGTGAGTAATAAGTACAATTGTTGTACCTTCGTTGTTAAGTTGTTTTAAAAATTCAAGTACTTCGTGACCTGTTTTTGAATCGAGCGCACCTGTCGGCTCATCGGCAAGTATTACGGGAGGGTCGCCTGCCAGGGCGCGTGCTATTGATACACGCTGCTGCTGACCTCCCGAAAGCTGTGACGGATATTTAAATGCTCTTTTGCCGAGTCCCACACGTTCAAGAGAATGAATTGCACGTTCTCTGCGCTCTTGTGCGTGTACACCTTTATATAATAACGGGAGTTCAACATTTTCAACAACAGTGAGTTTCGGTATAAGATTATATTGCTGAAAAACAAACCCAAGTTCACGGTTTCGTATATGTGCAAGTGATTTTTCGTCCATAGTACTTACGTCCGTACCGTTTAAATAATAACTTCCGCTTGTTGGTATATCAAGACAGCCGATAATATTCATACATGTTGATTTACCCGAACCTGATGAACCCACAATTGCCACAAATTCGCCTTTTGATACGTTAAGTGATATACCGTCGAGTGCTCTTATTTCGCTGTCACCGTCTGAATATATTTTATAAATGTTTTTAAGCTCTATCATATAATTCACCTGCCAAATCACATTTTATCAGCGCATACCTCCCGGTGTGCCGCCACCGCCTCCGGGGCCGCCCATACCGCCGCCGGGAGCGCCTCCCATACCTCCGGGGGCACCGCCAATACCGCCGCCGGGCATTTGCTGCTGCTTGTCTTTGCTGTTTTCCGTTTTAGATGATGTATCGGGCAAAAGAACCGTATCGCCCTCGTCAAGTCCGCTTTTAATTTCAATGTATGTACCGTCGCTTAATCCTGTTTCTACCGTTACAACGGTATATCCGTCGGGAACATCAAGCGCTTTTTTCATATTTTCAATTCTTTTTTGCGAAATATCCGCTTCGTCGCTTTGTGAGCTTTCGGCCTTTGCGGTAACGGTAAATATATCAAATAATGACGATACATTTTTTTCATCTTTCATTATATTATTGTTATTATCGTTTTTATTATTTTTGTCGTCTTGCGGCGTCGACGGCATATTATCTTTATTGTTTTCGTTTGCCGCGTCTTTTGCGTCGGATGATTTATCTTTTACAATAACAAGATTTCCGCGGCGTACGGCAGATACGGGAACGCGCAGTACATTCTGTACCGATTCCACAACTATGCTTGCGCTTACGTTCATACCGGGAATAAGACCGCTGTCCTCCGAATTATCTATGGTTACTTTAACGGGGTAGGTTGTAACGCCGTTGTTTGATGTACCTACAATACTTACGTTTGTTACGTGTCCTGTAAATGTTAGGTCTTCAAATGCGTCCGCGGTAATTTGAACCTCTTGCCCCACTTGTATGTTTGATATATCAAGCTCGTCTATAGCCATATCAAACACAAGTTCCGACAGGTCGGCAATTATTGCCATAGTGGTGCTGTTGTTTGTATCGAGTTTTTCGCCCGATTTAATATTTTTTTGAATTATTTTACCCGAAATGGGGGCTGTTATATTATAATCGTCCAAATCGTCGTATGCGTCATTTAAAGATACTTTGGCGTCTTCAACCGAAAGTTTTGCGTCTTTTAACGTTTGATTAACCGATGAGCTTACAAGACTGCAAATTGTTGCGCCGTTTGTGACCCTGTCGCCTTTTTTATAGTTTACGCTTACAACATCTCCCGAGCCTTTGCTTGTAACGGTTACGCTGCTTTTGTATTCAAAACTTGCCGAATCGTTGCAGGCATAATCTCCCACAATTGCCGTGGCTTTATCGCCCTCTTTTATGCCGCCCGGATTTTTAACGGCTATTTCAACATTTGATGTTGCAACACCGTAGCTGTTAATTGTTGTACCCGTAGAAACGCTTGTAACCGTTCCGTATACTTTTGCGGATGAATTTTCAAGCGACAGTACGGCACTGCTGCCGGCATAAATACGCTGTGCGTCATTTTTATTAAACGGCAATGTAATAATAAGGTATTCGTAGTCTACAATTTTACATATTTGCGAACCTTCTTTTACTTCATCGCCTGTTTTTATGTTAAGCTCGGTTATTGTACCGCTTGCGGTTGCGGTTACCGATTGTTTTTGAGCAGTTTCAACGGCACGGTCGTAAGCGGTTTGGGATTTTTCCAAAGCTGATTTTGCTTTTTCGATTGTGCTTTCGGCATTTTTTGTATCAAGCTGATACAAAAGCTTGCCTTTTTCAACCGTATCGCCTTCGCTGAAATAGTCTTTTGTTACATCGCCTTTTACAAGAGATGTAATTTCGTATTGGCTGGTTGCGGCAACCGTGCCCGTACCTTCTATAACATTTTCCACATTGCCGCGTGTTACCTTTGCGGTAGTTTCTTTGCTTTCGGCTTGGTTTTTGCCCGAAAGAGAGTGAATGGTAATTGCGGCAATTGCTGCAATTAGTGCAATTATAACCGCTGTAAGCACTTTGCGGTTTACGGTAATGCTCATTTTACCTAATTTAATTGTAAAGCTTTTGGGTATGTTTTTAAGTTTTTCTTTAATCATACACACAATACCTCCTTATTACGGCTATTATACAACTTTAAAATGAAAAATAAATGTTTGAATTATGATAGTTTTGTGAAATTGTTTTTAATGTTTTTATTGAGTGCATAATCAAGTTCAAACCAAAAAACAGAGCCTTTGTTTATTTCGCTTATTATTCCGTATTGCGCATTATGCAAAAGCAATATTTGTTTTACTATTGAAAGCCCTATGCCTGTTCCCACAATTCCTCTTATATGATTATCGGCGCTTTTGTAATACCTGTTCCATACAAGGTTTATTTCCTCGGGAGGTATTCCTTTTCCCGTATCGGCTACCTCAAAACGTATTTTGCCGTCTGTACGCATAAGGGTTACATTTATTTTTTTATCATCTCCCGTGTGGTTTATGGCATTGCTTATAAGGTTATATATTACCTGTTCAATTTTATGTTCATCGGCATATACATACATATCGTTATCGTTATCATCGGCATTGAGTGTAAATGTATATCCGTCCTTTTCGGCAAAAACATTAAAATGATTTACAATTGAAATTACGGTATCTTTTATATTAAACAGTTCAAATTTCATTTGTTCGGTGCCCGCTTCCATTTTTGACAGGTCAAGAATGTCGTTTACAAGAAGTGAAAGGCGCTGTGCTTCGTCGGCTATAACATTTGCGTGTTCCTCTCTTTTTTGAGGATTTGCACCCGAAATATCGCGTATCATCTCGGCGTATGAGCGTATTATTGTAAGCGGAGTTTTTAAATCGTGCGATACGTTTGCCATTAAATCACGTCTTAATTTTTCGGTTTTTGAAAGCTCGCGCGCCGTTTCGTTAAGCATTGTTGCAAGTTCGTTAATTTCGCGGTACGTTCCGCCTTTAAACTGTACGGTATAATTTCCGCGTGAAAGTGTTGCCGCGTCGCTTGCCATATTTTTTATGGGCTTTGCGGTTCTTTTTGCAATAAAGTACGCAAGTATAAGCGCAATAACAATCGATATAACAGATACTATCATAAGCTGTTTTTGCAAAACCTGTCTTGTTGCGTCAACCGCTTCAAGAGGTGCCATAATACACAAATAATTTATATTGCCGCCGTTTAATATTTTTGCACCGTATACAACGGTATGCGTGTGCATTCTTTTAATATCCGCGGCAAAACAGCAGCGTCCGTTATCCGATAAATTTGTTTTTTCTATTACGTTTTCAAAAACTTCATCTTTGAGCATATTGGGTTTTTGCTCGGTGTTGTGCGGCGGAGGTGAGGGTTCGCTCATAAAGTTTGATGTTTTAATAACTTCACCGCTTTGGGATATTAAAACAGCAAATAAACCCCGTCTGAATGAGTGGCCGTACCAATATTCATCAAAATTATCGGGTTTTTTTATTATATCATCTGCAATGCTGTTGCCGATTTTATTTATTTCTTTAATTTTCATACCTTCATACATTGTGTTTAGCAAAATAATTTGCAAAATCCACAGAGTAAGCATTATAACAACGGTAAAAACACCGAGATATATCCATAATTTGGTTGTAAGCGATTGTGATTTTTTCATTGTGCCACCTCAAATTTATATCCGTGTCCCCGTAAAGTAACTATGTATCCGCGATAAGGTCCGAGGCTGTTTCGCAGCATTTTAATATGTGTATCTACCGTTCTGTCATCGCCGTAAAAATCGTACCCCCAAACATTGGTAAGTATTTGATCACGTTTTAGACCCTTGTTTATATGTTCTATTAAGTAAAACAAAAGCTCGTATTCTTTAGGGGTCATTTCCACTTTTTTTGAGTCCACATAAACCTCTCTGCCGTCAACATCTACTTTAAGACCGCCAAATTCATAAATATTGCTGTCGGCAGTTAATGCATCTTTATTGTATCTTCTTATCATTACGTTAAGCCGTGCCATTACTTCTTTGGGCGAAAACGGTTTTGTAACATAATCGTCTATTCCGAGCGCAAAGCCCGAGAGTTTGTCGTATTCTTCATCTCTTGCCGATAACATTAAAATAGGTGCGTCGGTGTATTTTTTAATTTCAACGCAGGCCGAAATGCCGTCCATTTTCGGCATCATAATATCAAGCACTATTGCGTCAAATTTATTTGATTTGCATATTTCCACAGCTTCAAGCCCGTTTTGTGCTTCGCACACCTCAAAATTTTCGTAAAGTGCATATTCGCGCAGTACTTCTCTGATTTTTTGCTCATCATCAACTATAAGAATTTTGTGCATAAGTTTCCCTCCCAACAAAATAATTGTATCACGTTTTTGTGTTAATTGTGTGAAAATACTTTGAATATTGTGTTAAATTACAAAACCGCCGTTTACACCTATAATTTGTCCCGTAATAAAAGACGCTTTGTCGGACGCAAGATACAGTACCGTGTTTGCAATGTCGTACGGTGTACCTATTCGGTTTAACGGAGTTTCGTATATAAGCTCTTTAATATCGCCGTCTGTAAGATTTTTGTTCATTTGGGTATTTATAACTCCCGGGGTTACGCAGTTTACCCTGATACCCGACAGTCCCATTTCTTTTGCAAGTGCCTTTGTAAATCCTATTATTGCCGCTTTTGCGGCACTATAATGTACTTCGCATGACGCGCCTGTTTCGCCCCACATTGATGAAATATTAATTATTGAACCGCTTTTTTTGTTAATCATAGTGTCTATAACCGCCTTGGTGCAGTTGTACATTCCTTTAACGTTTACTTTAAACATATTGTCCCAATCTTTTTCGGATATATCGGCAAAAGGCTTTTGCTGTGCAATTCCCGCATTATTAACCAAAACGTCTATAGTGCCGAATTTGTTTAATGTTTCGGCTATGGCATTGTTTACGCTCAATTTATCGCCCACATCGCATTTAACGGCTAAAATACGGTCTTTATTAAAATCGGCAGTTATTTTATTTAAATTTTGTATATTATTAAAATATGTCATAGCCACGTTATATCCGTTTTGGTAAAATAATTGTGCCGCCGCACCGCCTATACCGCCCGACGCTCCTGTTATAAATACAGTTTTCATATTATATCACTCCGTTTTTATCGTTTTTAATTAATGTTTTCATAGCTTCAACAGCGCATTTTACGGCATTGTCCGTATCAAAATTTTGAGGGTCGTCAAGTTTTAAAGCACGTCTTGTTTGATTTGCAACCACAAGCAAAACCGAGCCTGCACGCACTTTTCGTACTGCGCCCGTTACAAACAGCGACGCGGTTTCCATTTCACTTGCAAGAACACCGCACTTTTCCCATACATTCCATTTGTATTTAAGAATATCCGATACAGGCATACTTTCTGGTTCGTGCTGACCGTAAAAAGAATCTTTGCTTTGCACAATTCCCATATATGATGTTATGTTTAATGAATTCGCCGCTTTTTTAAGCGCATATGCCACATCAAAATCCGATACTGCGGGAAATTCAATCGGTGCATATTCGCGTGTTGTTCCCTCAAACCTAACGGCACCCGTGGCAATAACAATATCGCCGCCTTTAATTTCTTTTTGTATTCCACCTGCCGTACCCACTCTTATAAACGTATGCGCTCCCGTATGTATAAGCTCCTCCATTGCAATTGCAGCAGACGGACCTCCTATACCTGTTGATGTAACGCTTACTTTTTCACCGCATAAAAACCCTGTGTATGTTGTATATTCTCTGTTTGATGTTACAAAGTGCGCATTATCAAAATATTCGGCTATTTTTTTGCAACGCGCCGGGTCGCCCGGGAGAATAACGTATTTACCCGCTTCGCCGTTTTTTAAATTAATATGAAACTCTTTATCTTTAACATAGGCAATTGACATATTTGCACCTCCGTTTTTTATATGTTTAATTATAACATTAATTTATGTATTTATCAACTTTAAATAATTAACTTTTTGATTTAATATAAAAAGCAAATAATCGTTATAAGATATTTATTTTTAAAAATAAAAAAAATTAAAAAAATT
>OIXG01001952.1_pt1 | contig 17518 bp, 13 predicted proteins | sample 1587731 | NCBI WGS metagenome assembly OIXG01 (sample SAMEA3888908, study PRJEB22519) | human gut metagenome | biome: human gut; feature: human-associated habitat; material: faeces | place: Denmark | collected 2010
CATCCAGCACCACGCACTTGATGGTGGTGCTGCCGATGTCAAGACCTACTCTCACAGTTGTTTTTCCTCCTTGAAGGATCGTGCTCCCCTGCCCTGCCCCGATGCGTGCAGGGGCAAAAAACAGGGAGGAGCCGAAGAAACACTCTCCGGCCCGCATACGGGGATATTATAAACCAAATGGGTGGGACATTCAATCCGCAGGTTTTATTTTACACGTTAAAAATAGTAATTTCGATGCAAAAAGTTAAACATTTTGTGAATTTGCCAAAAGTGGCAGCCCATTTTTCGGCATTTTGGCAAAAAATTTTTACCATTCGCTTTTTGCATCGTTCCAAGTGAAACTTTCCTGCCCACATTGATTATACTTTAACATAAAGCGGGTTCTTTTTGAATTTTTTGCTGGCTAAGATTTGGTGAAGAAAGATGGAAGAGATTGATTGGATGATCCTCCCGGGCGGTATCCTCGGCGGTCTGGCAATGGCAGCCCTCTTCGGCGTGGGGTGCAGCCAAGCGCATGGAAACGAACAGACTTTTTATTTTACAGTTTTCCCCGTTTTTCCGCAACGCTCAAAAAGGGCAGGCGCGCGGCCTGCCCTTTTGTGGTTCTGAGGTTTTATACGCGATGCTTTGACCGCAGCAGCAAGGTCTTCCAGCTGGGCATCTCATTGCGCAGGGTGTCCCAGGCAGGCATCGCCGTCCGGGTAGTGGCACGGATGGCCTCAAACGCCTCATCGTGGTAGTGCATCTCTTCCACGGCATGCATGGCGTGGTCGCTGGCACACAGGCGGCCCAGCGGCGTTTTCGTCATCATCAGCATCATTCTGTCCATCTTTTTGCGGCCGGGGGTGCAGGCCTCGTAGTAGCTGGTGTTCTCCGCGTCGTTTACCGGGACGCCTGCCGCCTTGAGCATCATGCAGCCCTCCCACGCCGCGTCGAGCATGAGCTTGCGCTGCTCGGCGGTGGCCTTGGTCAGGTCGCCATTGCAGGCGTAGCAGACATAGCACACGGGCAGGATCAGGGCCAGGTGGCACTTGAGCCACTCGTCCATATCGCTGTAGAACGTCAGCTTGTACTTGACGCCCGCAAACGCCGCCTGCAGCCGCTGGCGGAATGTACCGGACAGCGGCGCTGTCGCGCCGCCTACCGTCATGCCAATGCCCGCGTGGACACTGATGACCTGGCCGTTCTCCCGGCGTCCGCCGTTGTTCTGGAAGCCGAACGCGATCTTATCCGCCGGGCGCTGCATGGCCTGCAGGACAGAGCGAGCATGGGGCTGGTTGCCCACAAACACAAAAAACTCGCTCTTGTTCTGCTTGAGGACGGGCAGGATCTCCGGCAGCTGGCCTGCCTGCACCGTGACAAACACGATGTCATAGCTTTCCTCCGGGGCCAGCGTTTCAATGGTCGGCACACGGTCCACAGTCGTTTTGAGCTGGGCCCAGTGGCGGATGGTGAGGCCTTTCTGGTCGATCCGCTCTTTCCACTCGCCCCGCGCCAGCAGAGTCACCGTGTTTTTCTCGTTTTGTGCCAGCCGGTGGGCCAGCTCACAGCCCTGCACGCCTGCACCGTACACTAAGATCCTCATGGAAACGCACCTCCTGCAATGAAAGATGGTTATTTATGGAACAACGAGCTCAAAAAACCTTTTTTCTCATAGGGATGGCTCTGGGCACCCTTGACGGTATAGCCTGTCTCGGCAATGGCCGCCTTGAGGGCGTCAATGTCCAGCTCCTGCTCCGAGAGGATGACCGTCTCGCCCTTGGTGTGGGAAGAGGTCACCTTTTTGACATCCGCCGTCTTGCGGACCGTCTCATTGACGTGGCTCTCGCACATGCCGCACATCATGCCATCTACTTTTAAAATCGTCTCGATCATCTGAGGAAACCTCCAAGAATTTTTTGCCTCTGCCGCAGCTTTTGCAGATTGCACAAAGGCAGTAGCTTAAATTTAGGCATTTTGTTAGCAGAAGCTAACCAGCAAACCAAACAAATCGCTGTCCGGAAGCACACCGGACAGCGGCCCGCCCCGCGGCGGGATCAGAGCCTGATCTCTGCTTTTATCATACCACAGAGATGGGGAATGCGCAAGCGGTGCATACAGGTCTACAGCGTAAAAAATCGTCTCTTGTCAAGGGCAGTGAAACGTGGTACAGTAAACGGGCAATCGCTTCCATTTTATCGGATATGATTTTTCGAGGGGTTTTATGAAACAGAACAATCGTTTTTGCGTGCTGGCACTGACCGCTGTGCTGGCACTGACTCTAACCGCCTGCTCCGAGACGGCTGACGGCTCCGCCGCATCGGGCAGCACCCAGACCACGCAGCCTGCCCAGAGCACCGCCCAGCAGGACACTTCCGCCGGGACTCCCTCTGCCAGCCAGCAGACCGAGGTGCTGGGCAGCCTGACCTCCTCCGAGCTGCAGGAACTCGTCTCCGGCAGCACCACGCTGGAGCAGCTGACTCAGCAGCGCGCCGAGGCTGCTGCCCCCGGCACGGGGAGCACCACTGCCCTGCCGGAGTATGAGCAGCAGCTGCAGGCTCTCATCAACCAGCTCTACGCCGTCAAGGCCCGGGCCGAGAGCAGCCTGAACAACACCATCCAGTCGGCCACGGCAGAGTACAAGGCTCTGCCTGCCGCCAAGCAGACCAAGAGCCGCAAAATCGCCATCGTGATGGGCAAGGCCAGTGAGCTGAAAGCCATGGAGGCTTCCTGTGACAAAGAGGTGGACGACATCGTAAACCAGATGCGCGCCCTGCTGACCCAGAACGGCCAGAGCACCGCCCTGGCCGACGAGGCACTGGCTGCCTACAAGGCCCAGAAGAGCGAAATGGTCTCTTCCCTCACCAGCAAACTCTACGGCTGAGCGCCGAACGCGTTTCCCCTGCAATTTGTGCCGGAATATCCCCGGTACCCGTTGCAGGGGTTCTTTTTTGCCCGGAGAAATTCTGTTCCTGTCGGGCAGCCGCATTTTACAACTCCGGTCAGGTTTCTGTTCCACCCCTGCACGGTATCCGCTCCAAAATCATCGCCAGAGTTTTACTTCCGTTTGTAAATTTCGCCAATCTTTTGCATATTCCGGTTTTTTTTCCAATTTTGCTTGAATTGTGGGGACATACCGTTTAAAATTAGATGGGGTGTTAGAGCCTTTGTTTTTCTGCGTCAATTTTTAGAGAGGCGAAAGGCATGTTCCCACGTAATTTCAACTGAGAAAGGCGATGAGACAAATGGAAATGGAAGAAGAAGTGATCGACCTGAGCGAGCTGCTGCGGCTTTTGTGGAGCCATGTGCTGCAGATCGTGGCGGTGGGCCTTGTGGCGGCGGTGATCAGCTTTCTGGTATGCACGTTCGCGCTGACGCCCCGGTATCAGGCGTCCGTCAACATGATCGTCAATACCAGGCAGGATAACACGACGACCATGAGCACCGACAACATCACCTCGGCAAAAAACATGATCGACACCTATGCAGTCATCATCAAGAGCAACCTCGTGCTCAACGATGTCATCCAGCGGATGGGCCTGGACATGACCTACAGCCAGTTGGCAGACAGCATCACGGTGGGCAGCGTCAACTCCACCCAGATCATGGCCATTACGGTGACCAATGAGAACCCGGGCCTGGCGGGCAAGATCGCGCAGACGATCGCGGAGGTCGCGCCGGACGTGATCGTGGAAAAGGTCGAGGCAGGCTCCTGCAAGGCAGTGAGCGACGTGGAGATCGACACCACGCCTGTCTATCCCCAGACCAAGAAGACCATGCTGCTCTGCGCTCTGGCCGGTATGGTAGCGGCCTGCGCTCTGCTGGTGGTCAGCCACCTGCTGCACAACTACATTGTAGACGACGAAGATGTTCAGAAGAAGCTGGACCTCCCTGTTTTGGGCTTTATCCCTGAGGTGTGATGTAAGATGTGGAATCCGTTCAAACCGAAAATTGAAAACTCTGACCCCGGCCAGCGCTCCCTGCAGCTGATCTCCCAGAAAGGAATGCCCTTTGCGTATGTGGAAGCTTACAAATCCCTGCGCACCAACCTGAACTTTCTGACCAGCTCCACCGGAGCCCGCGCCATTGTGGTCACCAGTACCATGCCGGAAGAGGCCAAGAGCAACGTCTCGGTCAACCTGGCCCTGACCCTGGCCGAAGACGGCAAAAATGTAGCCCTGGTGGACTGCGATCTGCGCAAGCCCGTGCTGCACAAATACCTGAAAGCCGGTCACAACGTGAAAGGCGTTTCCAATATTGTCTCCAACCAGTGCAAGCTGGAAGAGGCTCTGCTGCGGCTGGAACAGTTCAAGATCACGTTCCTGCCCGCCGGCACGCCCCCTCCGAACCCCTCGGAGCTGCTGGGCTCGGCCCGGATGCAGCAGATGATCCAGCAGCTCCGCGCCACTTTTGATTATGTCATCTTTGACGCGCCTCCCATCTCCATGGTGACAGACGCGGCGGTCATCGGCAATCAGGTGGACGGTGCTCTGTTTGTTGTTCGTTCCAGCTACGCCCCGGCCGAGTCCGTGGAGGCCGCTGTCAAGAAGCTGAAAGACACCGGCGTAAAAGTGCTGGGTGCCGTGCTGACCCGCTATGACGCCAAGACGGCGCTCAAGGGCTCCAACTACGCTTACAACTATTATAGCTACGGCTACTCCTACGGTACCCCCCCCCAGATGGATTCGGCGGCATCGCAAAGCCCGGAAAAGCGAAAGCACGCAAAGCCAGCCGAAAGGGTAACGAACCATGACTGATCTGCACTGCCATATCCTGCCCGGTATTGACGACGGTGCCAAAGATGTCTCGGTCTCGCTGGAGCTGCTCCGCAAGGAGTATGAGGACGGCGTGCGCAGCATCGCGTTCACCAGCCATTTCAACAGCGAGCGCACCACGGTGGAGGCTTTTCTGGAAAAGCGTGCCGCCGCCTACGCGCGGCTGACCGAGGCACTGAAAGAAGAGCCGATGGACTTCCGGTTCAAGCTGGGCAGCGAAGTTTACTTTTCTCCCAAGCTCTGTGAGCTGGACGCCAAGGCCCTCTGCATGGGCGACACCGCCTACATGCTCATTGAGTTTCCCACCACCCATAAGCCTCATTTTATCAAGCAGACCCTGTACGCTTTGCAGGAACAGGGCATCCTGCCGCTGATCGCGCACATTGAGCGTTACCCCTATGTGCTGGACGACCCCACCCTGCTGTATGAGTGGGTGGCCGCCGGTGCTTACGCGCAGATCAACGCCGGGGCCCTGCTGCAAGATGCAAAGCTCCGCAAGAAGCTCTGCAAATTCATCTCGTGGGGGCTCGTACATGTGCTCTCCACGGACACCCACTCCCCGGACAAGCGCCCGCCCCGGATGGCGGAGGGCATCCAGATGCTGCAGAAGACGCTGGGCACTGAGATCGCCGACCGGATCGTCCGCAACGGTGACGAGCTGTTTGACGACCAGGAGCTGGACATCATCTCCCCGCACCAGCCCAAAAAGATGCTGGGCATGTGGATTTGATCATCTTTTGTCTTTGATTGAAAATCCGATATTTTTATTATAAACTTTGAAAAAGAGGAATTTTATTATGAACTATCCTGTTGCTTATGCCGTGATCCCCGAAGAAGAAAAGACCTACATCGTCGGCAGCGGCGATGTCCAGTACGAGAAGCTGTTCAACTACTTCATCGGCGACTTCCTGCGTGACACCGTCAAGAGTGACGTCCGCAACGCCATCTGGAACAGCGCCAAGCAGAGTTCTTTTACTCCCATTGCCAACTGGTTCAAGAACGTGGACGACATGGGTGTCATTGCACACCTGGGCTACTTCTACGGCTTCTGGCACATCTGGAGAGACGTTAAGGGCTACCTGGGCTAATTAAGAAGTAACGTATATGCAAAAGAAACAAATTTTTCAGCTCGTGCTTCTGGCTGTGGGCGCGGTCCTGGCTGCCGTGATCGGCTTCTGGCTCGTGCCGGTGAGCAGTTACGTCAAGGCCCGCACGGCTCCGCTGGATGAGACCATCCTGGAAGCCGAAAGCAGCACGCGGGAGGTGGTCACCATCTCGGATACCGAACTTTCCCAGCTCATCAGCGGTGACCTGACCCTGGATGCACTGGCCGACCTGCCCGGCGTCATCACCGTGGAGCCCGTCGGCACCACGGCAGGTGCCGCCCAGAGCGGCGGCGCGGCCAATCGCTCCCCTGCGGACGAGACTTCCGCTTCTGCCATTGCAGAGAGCGAAGCTTCTTCGGACGCTGCTTCCCGTGAGGCACAGGCCGATGCAGAAACGCCCGCCCAGAGCAGTGCTGTCTCCGGCAGCACCGGCACTTCCGGCAATGCCAGCCTCTCGGAGGCCGCCTATGAGGGCGAAGTCAAGGCACTGGTCCAGCAGCTCTATGCCGTGAAAGGCCGGGCGGAAGGCGGCCTGAATGCCTGCATTGCTTCCGCCAAGGCAGAGTATAAATCTCTGCCGCCGGAGCAGCAGACCCGCAGCCGCAAAATTGCCATCTGCATGTCCAAAGCCGGCCAGCTCTCGGCCCTGCAGGCCTCCTGCGACAGTGAGGTCAACCGCATTGTGAGCCAGATGCGCTCGGTGCTCAAGGCCAACGGCCAGAGCACCGCCCTGGCAGACCAGGCCATGAGCAGTTACAAGAGCCAGAAGAGCGCCCGGCGGGCGGCTCTGATGAGCCAGCTTTACGGCTGAGCCGCTTTTTGATCACCCTTTGGAGGAACCAGCGTGGAACAACTCACATTTTCGCAGCACGTTGCGGCAAACGGCGGTTCCCTGCCCTGGCAGGACGCTGTGCGCCTGACGCTGCTGACCATCCAAACCATTTCGGCTCAGGCAGACCCGGAAACCACCTATATGGATGTCTGCCCGGAGCAGATCGTACTGAGCAAAGACGCCCGGGAAGTGCTCTCCTGCGGTAAGCCCCACTCCCTGAAAGAGTGGGACGCCGCCGATGCCGCCAACCCGCAGCTGCTGCCCTGGGAGTTTTGGAACGCCTGGAGTGCTCGCACCCCGGCTGCTCAGGTCTACCCGGTCGCGGCCTGCCTGTTCGGCGCTCTGAGCGGTCACCCGCCCATGGCGGCCAAAGCCCGGCTGAACGGTGCGGCGCTTCGCACCCTGCCCGACATCCCGGACGCACTGAACAACGTGCTCCAGAAAGGCCTTGCTCTGAACGCAGCCGACCGCTGGCCGTCGCTGGAGGCATTCCGGGCGGCTCTGGTCGATGCCACCAAAATCGAGATCGCGGTGGATGACACTCCTGAAAAAACCGACGACGCCCCCGCCCTGCAGGCAGGCCAGCTGGACCTGAGCAAGGTACGCACCGTCGATGCACCCAAGGGGCCGCAGGCGGTCTACAAGCCAACGGCCCAGAAAAAATCCGTCAAGCTTGGTCCCCTGCTCCCGGTGGCTGTCCTCTCGGTTGCGTTCCTGGGCGGCCTGCTGGCCTATCAGTTCACCCTGCGGGGTACCCCGACGGCGGAAGAGCTCTTCCTGCCCACGGCAACGGCCAAGACTTCCAGCAGCTCCAAAGCCGCGGAACCGGAACGTGAAGCCGCTTCCAGTGCGGCAGAGAGCGAAGCAGCTTCTTCCAGTGAGGCTGCTGCCTCCTCCCCCGCCGCCAGCGAAGCTCCGGCCAGCGCTCCCTCCACCAAGCAGGAGGAGCCCGCCAGCAGCGCGGCTTCTTCCAAGGCGGCATCCAGTGCAGCCAGCAGTTCCAAGGCCGCCAGCGCTTCCAGCAAAAAAGAGGAGAAGCCTGCTTCTTCGGCCAGCAGTGCATCCAGCACGGCTTCTTCGGAGGCTGCTGCCAGCTCCGCGGCCCCGGAAAACGTGACCCAGACGCTGACCCTTGCCGACGGCAGCAAGTTTGTGGGCAAGGTGGACGGTTCCAAGCAGACCGGCACCCTGACCAAACCCAACGGCGATGTCTATACCGGCACCTTTACGGACGGCAAACTGGAGGGCAAAGGTACTCTGAAAACCGCCAGCGGCAACAGCTATGACGGCAATTTTGCAGGCGGCCAGCCCAGCGGCTCCGGTACCATGAAGTATGCCAACGGCAGCACCTACACGGGCAGCTGGGCCGATGGCCAGCGCAGCGGCTCCGGCACGGTGAATTACGCCAACGGGGATCAGTTCTCCGGCAGCTTTGCCGCCGACCTGCGGGACGGCAGCGGCACCTACACCTGGGCCAACGGCACCACCTACCGCGGCACCTGGAAAGCAGGCGAAGCGCGGAAAGGCGGCACCTACAGCTATACCGATGCAGGCGTGAAAGAGGGCCTTTCCGCAGGCGGCAACCTGACCATGCAGGATTGAGCGCCCTGCCCTCTTGACAAGTCGCCTCGGCTGTGATATTCTAAAGCTCCTAAAATATCGTGTGGATTTTTACAGTATCAAGCTATTTTTCGCCACACAATGGTGCAAAAGCCATTGTGTGGCTTTTTTGCGTCCAAACCTCTGCAGCCCCCACCCGATGAAAGGAGATCTCTTCTGTGAACAACACCTTTATGAAAGAGCGCCCGGTCTTCCCGCTTTTGATGTCCATGGCGCTGCCCAATGTCATTTCCATGCTGGTCAACTCGCTGTACAACATTGTGGACAGCCTGTTTGTGGCCCGCATCAATGAATCCGCCATGACGGCCCTCTCGCTGGTCTTCCCGGTGCAGAACCTGCTCAACGCCATTGCCATCGGCTTTGGCATCGGCATCAATGCACTGGTGGCCCTCTGCCTGGGTGCCGGGGAGCACGAAAAAGCCGATCAGGCCGCTACCCACGGCATGGCGTTTTCCCTGCTGCACGGCATCCTCGGCTCGGCCATTGCCATTGCCATCATGCCGTCTTTCCTGGGGCGCTTTACAACGGATGCCGAAGTGCTCTCCATGGGCCTGACCTATTCCCACATCGTGTTTGGCTTTGCCACGGTCAACATGGCCTCCCTGGCTTTTGAGAAGATCTTCCAGTCCGTGGGCCGGATGAAAGTGACCATGATAGCCCTCATCGTGGGCTGTGTGGGCAACATCATCCTGGACCCGCTGCTCATCTTTGGCATCGGGCCGTTCCCTGCCATGGGCATTGCAGGCGCGGCGCTGGCCACCGGTATCGGCCAGGCACTGAGCACTGGTGTCTACCTCGTGGTGTACGCTTCCACGGAGCTGCCCGTCCGGCTGCGCCGCGCCTGCCTGAAGCTGGACAAAGAGCTGGACACCCGGCTCTACTCCATCGGCATCCCGGCCATCCTCAACCTGGCGCTTCCCTCTCTGCTGGTCACGTTCCTCAACAGCCTGCTGGCCGCGTTCTCGGGCAGCTATGTGGTGGTGCTGGGCATCTACTACAAACTACAGACATTCCTCTACCTGCCCGCCAACGGCATCGTGCAGGGAATGCGTCCCCTCATCAGCTACAACTACGGTGCCGGGGAGCACAAACGGGTACGCCAGCTCTACCAGATCACCCTCATCCTGAGCGCCGCCATCATGGCAGCGGGCACCCTTGGCTGTCTGGCAGCCTCGGAGCCTCTCATGCGGCTCTTTACCTCTACCCCGGAGACGGTGGAAGCCGGAAAAATTGCTCTGCGGATCATCTGCCTGGGCTTTGTGATCTCCGCCATCTCCACCACCTCTTCCGGCGCGCTGGAGGGTCTGGGCAAGGGCACGCAGTCGCTGGTGATCTCCCTGTGCCGCTACATCGTCTTCATCATGCCGCTGGCCTGGGTGCTCTGCCGACAGTTTGGCCCTGTGGGCGTCTGGAACGCGTTCTGGGTCACGGAAGTGCTCTCCGCCATCGTTTCCCTTATCGTCTACAAAAAGAGCGTCTGACACGTTTTCCGTATCCGCAAAAAAGGCTCCGGGCCTGCACTCCCCTTTCACAGGGAGGCAGGCCCGGAGCCTTTTCCATTTCAGCCCAAGGGCTGGTTTTTATTTGGTGTGCTGCTCGGTGCTCTGGTCGTCCGATTCAATCGGCGTATCCAGTTCCTCCACCGGGGCAGCGTTCTTTTTGGCCTTACGGGCCTTACGCTTGTGGATCAGCTTCCGTGCGAGGAATGCTGCCACCAGCAGCGCGGCTACCGTGCCGCCGCAGAGCTCCCAGAGCGGGATGCCCTTGGGCACAAAGGCCATGACGATCTCGGTCCCTGCAGCCGTAAAGGTGATGTAGCTGCCAAAGGTATCGGTAGGCACTTTGACCCATTTGCCATCCTGCTGGACATAGACGCTGCCCTGCTTGCCCTGCGGCAGATAGCGAATGGTGTGGGTCTCCTGCCCGTCGTCCGAGAAGTCCAGCAGCCACTGCTCGGTGGCATTGGCCACGCCGGACGGCGTCTGGGAGGTAGCGCTCAGGGCATTGGAGCCGCCAAACAGGCCATCTACATAGAAGATCGGACGGCCGTTGGTGCGGACATCAATGCTCTTCAGTGCCGGGATGTAAGAGGTGTACAGCGCCGTGACCACGGTGTCCAGATGGAGGTCATCCAGCACCGGGGTGTTCCACTCGGCAAAGTAACCGTCTTTCTGGGGCAGCTCGGGGTAATCCGCCTCGGTAAACGATGCACCGTAAGTAAAGGTGCGCTGGTCCACGATGTGGCCGTCGGCCATAAAGGTCAGCGTCAGCTTCTGGAAGCCCTTGGGCGCGCCCTCCAGTGCCCGCATGGTATCGTAATCAATGGGCTCTGCCTGACCGGCACGGCTGATGCGGTCCACGCCGCGCAGGGTATCGGAGACAAACAGGTTCCCCGTGAACGTACCATCCTGGCCGCCGGAAATGGCGCCCCAATACTGACCGTCGGTGTTGCTGCTGCTCGTGGAGAGGGCCACTTCGGAGTCATCCCCGTCATCGTCCGGCTCATGGATATCCACCATGGCGCGGTTATCCTTGATGATGCAGCTGTTGCCGGTCAGGACACTGTCCGCGCCCTGGCCCACGATGCCGCCAATGTACTTGCTGCCGGTCAGCTCACACTTGGCCCAGTTGGAGATCAGCTTTGCGGAGGAACGGCCTGCAATGCCGCCCACCTTGTTGTTGCCATCCACTTTGCCGTAAGCTTCGCAGCCCGTGATGTAGCCCAGATCCATCTCGCCGCAGATGCCGCCTGCCGCCTCTTTCTTGGAGGTAACGGTGCCCTCGTTGACGCAGTTCATCACCACCGCGCTGATGGTGTACTCGGTGCGCAGGAGCGAACGGTTCTCATCCTTATCGTCGTCTTCGGGGTCAAGGGTGTTCTCCACCGCCATGGTACCCGCGATGCCGCCCACATTCATGTCGGCTTCCACGGTGCCGCGGTTGGTGCAGCCCTCGATCTTGCCCTCGTTCTGGGCCGTCAGGTTCTCGGACTCATCTTCAAAGATGTTCTTGCTGCCGGGGTCGCTGATCTCTTCCACAGCATCCAGCAGCAGGTTGGAGACCACATTGATCTGGTCGTTGATGGAGCGGATGTTGCTGGTGAGGGTGTTGCTGGCCGAGAGCATATCCCGGTTGAGGGTGCTCATCTGGTCGGTCATGTTCGTCACAGCGTCAAACAGTTCATCCTTGGTTGCGGTCATCTCGGAAGAGGGGCGCGGCACATGGATGGGATCCTGCTCCGCCAGCCAGTGAACGATATCCGCCGCCTGGCTGGTCATGCTGGTCAGGCCGCTCATGCCCTCCGCCATGATGCCGAGGCTGGCGGACATGTGGCCCAGCGTTGCGCTGGTGAGGGCGGAATCCGTCTTGAGGATATCCAGAGACTTGTCAAAATCATCCGCAGCCTTGCCCAGATCCTGTGCGGCATCGCTCAGGGAATCCAGACCCGCCTGAATGGAGGCATTGCCGGAGCTGATGTTGCCGGTGTTGAAGCCCAGCTTATCCAGAATATCTTCCAGATTGCCCAGCTGGTCGCCCACATTGCCAAGCGCGCCGGACATGCTGGTAAGGGCAGAGGCCATCTGGGGATTGCCCTGCTCCGAAACGAGGTTGGCGGTGTTGCCCAGCAGCGCGCCGATCTGCGTGGCCAGGCCTGCCATATTGCCCACGGCGCGGGTGACCTGCTTGCCGGCGGAAGCCAGCTGGCCGTCATCGGCCAGCAGCGTGGCGCTCCGCAGCAGCCCCAGGCCGGTGGTCAGCAGCTTCATCTGGCCGCTCATGCCGGAGCCCAACGAGAGGATGCTCATAGCGGAATTCGCTACCTGCAGCAGGGAGATGGCTGTTTTGATGTGATCGTCCACCACGTCACCGGACACGCTGGAATAGCCGCCCAGAATGGTGCTGATGGCGCTGCTCAGGCCGCCGTCATCCTTGCCCGGCAGCGAGGCGATCAGGTCGTCCAGGCCCTTGCTGATCTGCTCCAGACCCTGCTTGCTGGAATCCAGCGCGTCGCTGGCCTTGTGCGCGCCGGAAGAAGCCTTGGCCAGTGCCGTGGAGGCGGTCAGCATCTCGGCCGCCATCTCCGCGGTGACCCACTTGAGCTGGCCCACGGCGGTGGTCATCTGATCCAGTGCGTCGACACCCGTGTCCATCACGGGCTCCAGCCGGGTAAATGTATCGGAGATGAGGTCGCCCGTGCGGTCCACCTCGTCCGCCACTTCGTCAAAGTAGTCGCCTCCCTGCTCCTGCAGACGGCGGGCTGCCTGCACGGCAGTGTCCATCTGAGAGTTCAGGGTGTTGAGGTCGGTATTGAGGAGGCTGGTGCTGCCGTCCATGTCATCGGCCGCGCCGTTGACCATGGTGTGCAGCGTGTCCAGCTCGGTGCGCAGACGGTTGATGGTGCTCTGGTCCAGGTCCAGCTCCACATAGGGCTCTGCCTGGCCGGCAATGCCGCCCACGTCCTTGCGGCCCTGTACCAGGCCCTGGTTGACACAGCCGGAGATCAGGCCATCGGTCCGGCCCACGATGCCGCCCACGTTATAGCCTACATGGGCATAGCCCACGTCGCCCGCGTTGGCACTGCTGAGGATCAGGCCGGAGGAGCGGCCTGCAATGCCGCCGGTATCCGAGGAGACATTGGAGATGTTATTGCTCAGGTCATCGCCCATATCCTTCTTGACCAGCTCCAGCAGGGTGGCCGGGAGGCCCTCCATATCGAGGGCGGACTCCTGATACTCGGAGTTGACGGCACCCACATTGGTGCAGCCGGTGATGACACCGAGGTTGTAGCCCACGATGCCGCCGGTGGCATACGCACCGCTGACCATGGCACGGGAGGTGCTGTGGTCGATGGTTCCGCTCGTCTCATTGCGGCCCACCAGACCGCCCGCCTCCTCCTCGCCGTGGACAGCACCGGAGAACGTGCAGTTGATGATGGTGCCGTAGTTGGTGCCCACCAGACCGCCTGCGGTCTTCTGGGTACCAGCGGGATTGACCACACCCTTGATGGTAAGGTCCTGAATGGAACCACCCTCTTCCAGGATGCCGAAGAAGCCGGCTGGAGAATAAGCCCCCACGAGGCTGACATCCGAGATGGTGTGGCCGTTGCCCTTGAACGCGCCGCTGAACGACGCAACGGGGGCCCACTCCGTATCCTCCAGCGAGAGGTCTTCCTGCAGGATCACGGTCTTGCCTTTGGACCACTGATCAAAGCCGCATTTGTCGGCAAAGGCCAGCAGGTCCGAAACACTGTTGATGTAAATGGTATCCGTCGGCGCGGTGTCGGCCGCAAATACCGGCAGCGCCGCCGAAGCCGCCAGCACCAGTGCCAGCAGCGCAGCGGTCAGGCGGTGCAGCAGCCGGGTGCTGCCCGCCGCAGACTCATTCGTCCGCATGGGAGTCGTTTTCATCCTGCACCTCCTGTGAGATTTTACCAGAAAGAACGGTAAGATGTACGTTTCCATCCACAATGGCGTTCATGGTACCGGCCACGGAGCCGTTCACCTCGCCCTGCACCATGCCATTGACACGCACCCGGCCGCTGGCCGTGTTGGTGTGCAGCACCACATGATGCATGGAGAACGAAGTTTTATCCACCAGCTTGCCGCCCACCAGCAGGATCTGCGGCAGGACGAACAGCACCAGGAAGATGGAGATGATGGTACCGCGGCCCAGGCACTGGCCAATGCCCACGATGCAGGCATCGGACGTCATCTGACCGATCAGGGTACCGGCCACCGTCATGATGGTGCCGGAAGTGAGGATGGTGGGGAACGCAAAGTTCAGCGTCTCGATCATGGCCGTCTTATGGTCCATCTTATCCCGCAGCTCGTTGTAGCGGGTTGCAATGACGATGGCGTAATCGATGTTTGCACCCATCTGGATGGAGCTGACGATCAGGTAGCCCATGAAGTACAGCGGCGTGTGGATAAAAGCGGGGACGGAGAAGTTGACCCAGATCGCGCCCTCGATGACGAGGATCAGCAGGATGGGCATTGCCACTGACTGGAACGTGAACAGCAGGACGATCAGGACGATCAGCACGGAGACCACGCTGACCACGATGTTGTCGATGGCAAACGACTTCTGGAAGTCGTACTCGTTGGTGGCGTCGCCCGCCAGATAGATGTCGCCGTCCGGGTAATACTTCCGGGCGATGGTGCGCATCTGGTCCGTAAACTCATACATTTCATCCCCGCTCTGGAGGCTGGGGTTCAGGTAGACCAGAATACGGTTGTAATCCGCGCCCTGCAGCTGGGCCTTTGCGCTCAGCATCTGGGTCTGGGCATCATGCAGGTCGTCGATCTGATCCTGGTCCAGGCTGACAATGCCGGAATCGACCTCGTCACAGACGTAGAGGAACATATCAATGAGCGGCACACTGTAGTTGGAGAAGTTGCCAATGACCTGGCCGTACTCATCATTTTCCAACGCGTAGCCTGTGTAGACCACTTGGGCCAGCTCGTAATCCAGGCCCGCCATCTCAGAGAACTGGCGGGAAGTGAGCCGGTCTTCCAGCATGTAGCCGTCCATGGCCTCAATGTTGGAAAGGCCGCGGGTGTGGTCCACCTCATCGTGGCTTTCCAGTTCTTTGATCATGGCTGCTTCCACCCGGTAATCGTCGTTCTTTGGTACGACGAGAGCCACCAGGTTGGACTTGGTAAAGTTTTCGTCGATCATGTTATCGGCGATCTGCGTCTCATTCAGCACTGGCGTCTTGATCGGGCCGTAGCCATAGGCGTAGGGGCACTGTGTCTGGAAATGGTAGGCAAACACCAGCACCACTGCAAAGACGAGGGGAACGATCTTGCGGGTTTTGTAAGCATAGCGGCCCACGAACGAGATCTTGGGCACAAAGTTGCGGTGCTTGGTCTTGCTCATGTAAGGGCCAAACAGCATCAGCAGGCCGGGCATGACCACGAAGACCGACAGCATGGAGAACAGAATGGCCTTGATCAGGCAGATGGCCATATCCGGGCCGATCTTGAACTGCATGAACAGCATGGCCACCAGACCGCCGATGGTGGTCAGGGAGCTGGAGCTGATCTCCGGGATGCTCTTGCTCAGCGACTCGATGACAGCTTCCTTCAGCGGCATGGTCTGGTGCTCTTCTTTAAAGTGGTTGCAGAAGATGATGGCATAGTCCAGCGACAGGGCCAGCTGCAGGATGTTCGTCACCGAGTTGGAGACGAAGGAGATGGTGCCCAGCAGGAAGTTGGTGCCCATGTTCAGGATCATGCCCACCACGAAGGTGAGGATGAGGACGGGCACCTCGGCGTAGGTCTGGGAGGTGAAGATCAGCACCACCACAATGATGACGGCGACGTACACCATGATGACCCGCACCTCGGCATCAATGGTCTCCTGCTGGGTGTTGCCCAGCGAGGTGGAGACGTAGATGTCGTAGTCGGCCAGATACTCCTTCACCCGGTCGAGGGCCTCGAGGCACTGGTCGTCCTCCTCGGGGTAGTCGAAGGTGATGGAGTAGAGGGCCGATACCGAGTCCTTATTATAGTGGTCTGTGGTGTCGTCGTAGTCCAGCATCTGGACGCCCTTCAGCTCGGTGAGCTGATCGGAAAGCGCGTCGGCCTCGTCGGGGGTGATGTTGGCCACCATGACGTCGGCAGAGCCGTAGGTCGTGAACTGATCCTCCATGATGTCCAGACCCAGACGTGTCTCTGAGGTCTTGGGCAGATAGGTGGTCATGTCCGTCTCGACCTTGACCCATTTCACCGCGAACACCGTGAAAATGGTCGCCAGAACGACGAACAGGAACACAAGGTTGCGGCGCTCTACGATCTGGCGCGCAAGCTTGTGCATAAAGTCTATCTGTGGTTTTTCGTGTTCGTTCAAAGCGTCTGACCTCCTTTACGATGGTTTGTCGGCAGTTTCATCCCCGGGGATGGGCTGCACAGTCGTCTCATAAGCAACCTCCGTCTGATACACAACTTTTGGTGATTTTGTTAAAATCCACACGGCAATATTTGTACAAATGATATAATAAAGCCCGACTTGTCAAAATGCAATCAACAAAGCCGCTCGAATGATAAAATTGACCCATTCTTTGCCGGGGCGAAGCGTGCCTCAATGCCTGCGCCGCCTGCGCGGGCCTGCATTGACATAGCCGAACACCGTGCCGCACACGCCGCCGACGATATGCATGAAGTTGGCCACATTGTCCCGCACAAAGATGATGTCATACACCTGCTGGCCCAGATAGAGCGCCGCCACCAGCAGCATGGTCACCGGGATGCCGCCGGAAAAACCGGACAGGGACGCCAGCATGATGAGCATGAAGACGATGCCCGACGCCCCCAGCAGGGCCGTGCGGGGGAACAGAAAGCACTGCAATACGCCCGAGATAAGGGCCGTGAGCAGGATGCCCTTCAGAAGCGGCAGACTGCCGTACTTCTCCTCCATCGGCGGGCCGACCACCAGCAGCAGGAGCATATTGTTGATAAAGTGGTCCCAGCTGCCGTGCCCCAGCACATGGCCGAGGAGCCGGAAATAGAACAGCGGGTCTTTCAGCGAGGAGCGGTAGACGCTGAACAGATGGGTGGTGGTCCAGCCGCCGGTGTACCGGCCCAGAAACAGTGCCCCCAGCGAGAGGAGGAAAAATGTAAGGATGACCGGCGAATTGTACTGGACTGCCAGCGTGAATTTAGGTCGTTTCGTGTCTGTTTCCTTCTTTCCCAGCGGGCCGTCCGGGCCGCAAGCTGCGTGATGAAGCAATGATACCATAAGTTCCAAGGCTTTTCCAGATTTTTTCCGCCAGAGAAGCCGATTTTCCGACCCTTCAGCCCCGGGTCTGCACCCAGTAGGCCCCCATGCTCTGGCCGGGCTGGTCGGTGACTTCGTCCCGGAGGTAGTCTGCAAGGCCCACGGCCTCCGGCTGCCAGCTGCGGGCGGCCTCCACGGTGGGGTACTCCACCTCGGCGTACCAGAACTCCGTGGGCTGGCCCTCGTCCACATGGTTCACCTCCAGCACCGCGCCGTCGGGCAGCCGGTAGCTGCGGCGGAGCTTCGGGATGAGGGGCTTCGCAATGATCTTCGTCTCAAGGTCGCGGAAGAGTGCTTCGTCGATGTCCCGCTCGATCTCCTCCCGGGCCAGCCCGCCGCCCGACTTGAAGCAGAGGACATAGCTGGTCTTTCCTCCGACGAGGGCCTCTTCCCGGATGCGGACGGTGGGCTGCACGCTGATGTAGCCC
>OIXG01001953.1_pt1 | contig 17506 bp, 18 predicted proteins | sample 1587731 | NCBI WGS metagenome assembly OIXG01 (sample SAMEA3888908, study PRJEB22519) | human gut metagenome | biome: human gut; feature: human-associated habitat; material: faeces | place: Denmark | collected 2010
CGGCTCCCTCGAAGGACGACACCCCGATGTTCGTATGCGGCGTGAACACCGATACCTACAAGGGCCAGACGATCGTTTCGAACGCATCGTGCACCACCAACTGCCTTGCCCCCATCGCCAAGGTTCTGCACGACAAGTTCGGCATCACCGACGGTCTGATGACCACCGTTCACTCGACCACCGCAACGCAGAAGACCGTCGACGGTCCCTCGATGAAGGACTGGCGCGGCGGCCGTGCCGCTTCGGGCAACATCATCCCCTCGTCGACCGGCGCTGCAAAGGCCGTAGGCAAGGTGATTCCCGAGCTGAACGGTAAGCTGACCGGTATGTCGATGCGTGTTCCGACCCTCGACGTTTCGGTTGTCGACCTGACCGTAAACCTGGCCAAGCCCGCCAAGTACGACGAGATCTGCGCTGCCATGAAGGAGGCTTCGGAGGGCGAACTGAAGGGCATCCTGGGTTACACCGAGGAGGCTGTCGTTTCGTCGGACTTCCTGGGCGACGCCCGCACGTCGATCTTCGACAAGGCTGCCGGTATCGCGCTGACGGACACCTTCGTGAAGGTCGTTTCGTGGTACGACAACGAGTGGGGCTACTCGAACAAGGTCCTCATGCTGATCGAGAAGATGGCCGCTTACAACAACAAATAGTCGAAAGCCATCCGATAGAAAAAGAGGGAACCAGCGATGGTTTCCTCTTTTCTTTATATCGGCTTCCGGGTCGGTCGGGAGCCTATTTTTTCGAATCGACCCGCATTTCGACCGAGGCGCCCGACCATTGGTTGATCTCCCGCTTTTCGGTGCGCAGGCGGCGTCCGGCATAGGAGATCCTCACCTCGATCCCGAAGGGCCTGGTCGCGTCGATTTCGTTGTCCGCGGGCAGCGTGTGGGGAATTATATATAGGTAGAGCACGAGGTGGTCGCACGGCATGGTTTGCAGCGCGGCCGTGCGGTCGGCGGCGATGTCTGCGGGGCGTTCGGCAAGGTTCGAGCCGACGTCGGCCACGGTCGATGCCGACGAGGCGAATCCGATGCGCCGGCCGGCGGCGTCGAAACAGCCGCACATCAGCGCCGCATTGTACCGCCACCACCCTTCGTAGCGGCTCGTGACTTCGATTGTAAATCCTTTTTCGTCCATGTTCTGTCGGGGCCGCGCGGGCCGGATACGGCGCCGGATCGGTTCGGCGGGCCGTGCGCGGACTATTTTTCCGTAAAAATAATACAACTGTCGTGCAACGCCAAATTTATTTGCGCCCCGCCGGGCCGGGAGTGCTAAAACTCGCGGTTTTCTTTGCAAATGTCTTATTTTTTCGTAACTTTGCGCACTAAATGTGCGTAAATGGAGGTAGCTCAACGATATTCGATTGCCTGGAAAGGGCTGAAAAACGGTCGTCACGACTTCCGTTTCGAGGTCGACAAGGCGTTGTTCGAAGCCTTCGAAAGCACGGAGATCAAGGACGGACGGTGTGAGGTCTCGGTCGGTGTGGACCGCTCGGAGAAGCAGCTCACGCTCGATGTCGGGATCACGGGTCATGTCGTCGTCGAATGCGACCGATGCCTGGAGGACTGCCGTGTGCCCATTGATTTCGAGGGGCAGCTGGTGGTGAAATTCTCCGACGAGGTGCACGAATACGACGGCGAGGTGATGTGGATGCTGCCGGGCGAGGACCGCGTGGAGCTTGCGCAGTACATCTACGAAAGCATCGTGCTGTCGCTGCCCTACCAGCGGGTGCATCCCGAGGGGGAGTGCAACCCCGAGATGCTCGAACGCTTCCGGATCGTTTCCGACCGGGAGTTCGCGTCGATCGAGGCTGCGGCCGAAGGCGCCGGGGAGCGCGGCGGGGGCGAATGGGCCAAGCTGGCCGCCCTGCGCGAGCGGATGGAGGCCGAAGGCGCGGACGGCGGAGAAGGCGGTGAGGAACCCGGCGACGCGAAATAAACACGGATAAAGATACGTTTAAACTTATAAATTATATTTAAAAATGGCACATCCTAAACACAAAGTCTCGTCGACGCGACGCGATAAGCGCAGAACCAACTACAAGGCTACCGTTCCGACGGTGGTTACCTGCTCGAACTGCGGCGCAGCGGTGCTCTATCACCGTGTATGCCCCGAGTGCGGCTTCTATCGCGGAAAGCTCGCCATCGAGAAGAAAGCTGCCGAATAATTCCGGCGCTCAAAAGAGTGCATCCCCGCGGGGAGTGCCTCTTTTTTAATTTATGAAGGTTCCCTTCCGGCCGCCTGAATCCCCGGTCGTGCATGTTTTCCGGGGGCGGGTCGGGAGCGGGACAGGATATCAACCAACACTCGTACGAGTATGATAAAGATTGGCGTAGATGCCATGGGCGGCGATTATGCACCCGAAGCGGCTGTCAAGGGAGCCGTCATGGCGCTCGATGCGATCGGGTCGGACAGCCGTATCGTGCTGTTCGGCGACGAAGAGAAAATTAAGTCCGTGCTCGCTTCGGAGGGATGTCCCGCCGAGCGGTTCGGAATCGTAGCGACCACCGAGGTGATCGAGATGGGCGACCATCCGGCCAAGGCCTTCCAGTCCAAGGCGGATTCGAGCATCACGGTCGGGTTCGGCTACCTGGCCAAGGGAGCTGTCGACGGTTTTGCGAGCGCAGGTTCGACCGGCGCCATGATGGTCGGTTCGATGTATGCCGTCAAACCGATCGAGGGTGTCGTGCGTCCCACGATTTCATCCATCGTTCCCACCATCGCAGGGCGTCCTGCGCTGCTGCTGGACGTGGGCCTGAATGTGGACTGCAAGCCCGAGGTGCTGGCGCAGTACGGCCTGATCGGCTCGATTTACGCCGAGGCGGTGCTGGGCATCGAGCGTCCGCGCGTGGCGGTGCTCAACATCGGCGAGGAGGAGACCAAGGGCAACGCCCAGACCAAAGCCACCTACGAACTGCTGAAGGCGGAGAGCCGGATCAATTTCGTGGGCAATGTCGAGGGTTCCTATCTCTTTTCGGGCAAGGTCGCCGATGTGATCGTCTGCGACGGATTCGTCGGCAACACGGCGCTGAAAATGGCCGAGGGCCTCTACCGCATCAACACGGCCTTGGGCTGCCGCAATGCCTTCTGGGACGCCATGAATTACGAAAACGTGGGCGGAACACCCGTCCTGGGCGTCAACGCGCCCGTTATCATCGGTCACGGATGCTCTTCGCCCCAGGCGATCCGGAGCATGATCCTTTCGACCGAACAGGTCATCAAGGCCGATCTGACAGCGAAACTGCAACGTGCGTTTCAAAATTAACCAAAACACGAAAAGCCAAAGCTAATGGGTAAGATAACAGCAGCTATTACGGGTGTGGGACAGTACCTTCCGGAATATATCCTCACCAACGACGAATTGAGCCGGATGGTCGACACCAACGACGAGTGGATCATGTCGCATACGGGTATCAAGACGCGCCATATCCTCAAGGGCGAGGGTATCGGCAGCTCCTACATGGGCGCCCGTGCGGTCATCAATTTGTTGGATAAGACGGGGGTGGACCCCATGGAGATCGACGTGGTGATCTGCGCCACGGTGACCCCCGACATGTTCTTCCCCTCGACGGGTAACCTGATCGCCGACCAGGCTGGCTGCAAGAACGCCTTCGCGTTCGACGTTTCGGCAGCTTGCAGCGGCTTCCTGTTCGCCCTGACCACCGGCGCGAAGTTCATCGAGGCCGGCACGAGCAAGAAGGTCATCGTCGTGGGCGCCGACAAGATGTCGTCGATCGTCGACTATACCGACCGTTCGACCTGCCCGCTCTTCGGCGACGCCGCCGCCGCCGTGCTGCTGGAAGCCAATACCGAAGGTTTCGGAGTCGTGGATTCGATCCTGCATTCCGACGGCTCGGGCGAGATGCAGCTCTACATGAAGGCGGGCGGTTCGCGCTACCCGGCTTCGGTCGAAACCGTGCAGAACAACTGGCACACGATCATGTGGGACGGCCACGCCGTGTTCAAGGCTGCCGTGTCGAAGATGTCCGACGTTTCGGTGGAGATGATGGAGCGTCACAACCTCAAGGGCGAGGATATCCGTTTCCTGGTTCCCCATCAGGCCAACCTGCGCATCATCGACGCCACGGCGCGCCGTATGGGCATCACGCAGGACAAGTGCATGATCAACATCGACCGCAACGGTAATACCACGGCCGCGACTACGAGAGCCAGTTGCGCAAGGGCGACAACCTCATTCTGTCGGCTTTCGGCGGCGGATATACCTGGGGTGCGACCTATGTGAAGTGGGCCTACGACGGCCTGAAGGCATAAGCGGGGCGATCCCCGGCAAAAGGCGGAAACCGATGTTTCCGCCTTTTTTTGTTCGTTTTCGCGGAATTTTTTTATCTTTGGAGCCGTAACGCCCCTTTTATATCAGTAGGCGGTTTGACGGAATCTTGTACGATTCCGTTTTGCAACCCATTCGACTTTTTCGTATCTTTGTTGAGCTAAACCCATTGCCGATGAACCGTCTGAACCGTATTTTTCACAACAAACAGATCAAACTGTTTTGGTTCCTGCGGAGTTTCGCGCGTTACCTTACGCCGAAACGGTTGTTGCAGTCCCGTCTGGACCGGGTACTCGCCGAGGCGGAACGCCGCCCCGACTGGGAGTACATCTGCCGGCGGGCGGATTATTACAACAAACTGTCGCCTGCGCCTGCGACCCCCCCCCGCGAAGGGCTGCGTCCGTTAGGCGACCACAAGTTCCGCCGGGGCGTCAAGACGGCTTATTTCTTCGATACCTACGAGTTCACCCGCTGGTTCAGCGACCGCCTGCTGTGGAATACCGTTCCCGGGGACGTGACGACGGTTCCCGACGTGCCGTCGATCGTCAAGAGCAGGCCGATCTGCGGCGACAACGCCAATTCGGTGCTGCTGAACCTCGACAAGGTCCGCCATTTCATCTTCCTGCGGGACGACATTCCGTTCCGGAAGAAGTCGGACAAGGCGATTTTCCGGCTGGCGATCACGCGGCGTCCCCACCGCGAACGTTTCATGCGCATGTATTTCGGTTCGGAGTGCTGCGATGCCGGCATCTCGACGCCCCGTCCCGAATATCCCCCGGAGTGGACCAAACCCCATATTTCGATGTACGACCACCTGAACTACAAGTTCATTCTGGCGATCGAGGGCTACGACGTGGCGACGAACCTCAAGTGGATCATGTCGTCGAACTCGCTGGCCGTGATGCCCCGTCCGACCTACGAGACGTGGTTCATGGAGGGCACGCTCATCCCCGGTTACCACTACGTCGAGATCCGGCCCGACTATTCCGACCTCGAAGAGCGGATGCGCTACTACATCGAGCATCCGGACGAGGCCGAGGCGATCATCGCGCATGCGCACGAATACGTCGCGCAGTTCCGCGACCGCCGGCGCGAAAAGATCATTTCACTGCTGGTCTTGCAGAATTATTTCCGGCGCACCGGGCAGCGCTGATTCCCGGCATTTCAGTTTCCTTTCGGATTCGGGCCGTAATTTCGCCCGTCTGAAAGACGGGTTTCGGAGGGCGGTGGCGGGCCGCGGGTTTCAAGACCGGATTTTCGCCCCTCCCCCTGTCCCGAGAAAAAGGAGTGTATTATGAAGATACTCATTGTTGAAGACGAACCCTCCCTGCGGGAGATCATGGTCCGGACGCTGACCCGGGAGCAGTACGTCGTCGAGCAGGCCGCCGATTACGCCGCGGCGCTCGACAAGATCGCCGCATACGACTACGACTGCATCCTGCTGGACATCATGCTGCCCGGCGGCAGCGGCCTGCGGCTGCTCGAAGAGCTGAAGAGGCGTCGCAGCCCGGCTGCGGTGATCATCATTTCGGCCCGCGATTCCCTCGACGACAAGATCGAGGGGTTGGAACTCGGCGCCGACGACTACCTTCCCAAGCCGTTCCACCTGGCGGAATTGAGCGCCCGCATCCGCAGCGTCCTGCGCCGTCACCAGCGCGGCGGTTACGAGAGCCTCGACGCGGGCAACGTGCGCCTGTGGCCCGACAGCCGCCGGGTCGAGGTGGCGGGCCGCGAGGTGGAGCTGCTGCGCAAGGAGTACGACATCCTCCACTACTTCATGTCCCGCCCCAACCACACGGTCGACAAGACCGCGCTGGCCGAAGGGGTCTGGGGCGACCATATCGACCAGGCCGACAATTTCGATTTCGTCTATGCGCAGATGAAGAACCTGCGCCGCAAGCTCCACGATGCGGGCGCCGACATCGAGATCCGCGCCGTCTACGGCTTCGGCTATAAACTCGTACAGCCGTGAAACTGGTTTACCGCATCCTGCTGCACCTTTCGTGGGCGCTGTCGCTGCTTCTGGCGGCATGGGCCGTGTTGTTTTACTTCACGCTGATCGACGAGATCAACGACGAGGTGGACGACGCGCTCGAAGCTCGTGCCGAAGTGATCGTCAAGCGGGTTCTGGCCGGACGGGAGCTTCCCGTTCCGGCGGACGAGGGCAACAACGGCTATTTCCTGCACGAAGTGTCGCCCCAATATGCCGCCGCACAGCACCACGAACGCTATTCCGACGAGGAGATTTTCATTCCCGAACGCGACGACAAGGAGCCGGCCCGCGTGCTGCGCAAGGTGTTCCGCGACGGCGCGGGGCAATGGCGCGAACTGACGGTGATGACTCCGACCATCGAGAAGGACGACCTCCGGGAGTCGATCCTCCGGTGGATGGTCTGCCTCTACCTCTTCCTGCTGCTGATGATCCTGCTGGTCACGGTCATCGTGCTCTACCGCACGATGCGGCCGCTCTACGCCCTGCTGCGGTGGCTCGACGGTTACACCGTGGGGGCGCGGAATGCGCCGTTGGCCGTCGAGACTTCCGTCACGGAGTTCCGGAAACTCAACGATGCCGCGCGCCGCTATGCCGAGCGGGCCGAGTCGTCGTTCGAGCGGCAGAAACAGTTCATCGGCAACGCCTCGCACGAGATGCAGACTCCGCTGGCGGTCTGCCGCAACCGGTTGGAAATGCTGGTCGACGATGCGCATGCGCTCACCGGGGAGCAGTTGGGCGAGATCGCCAAGGTGCAGCGGACGCTGGACTACCTCGTGCGGCTCAACCGTTCGCTGCTGCTGCTGTCGAAGATCGACAACGGCCAGTTCCCCGAGGCCGAAGAGGTCGACGTGAACGCACTGGTGCGCCGCACGGCCGAGGACATGGAGGAGATTTACGCCTACCGCAGCATGCGCTTTGCGCTCGTGGACGAGGGGCCGCTCACGGCGCGGATGAATCCGTCGCTGGCCGGGAGCGTGGTCGCCAACCTGCTGAAAAACGCATTCGTTCACGGCGACGAGGGCGGCGAGGTGACGGTGCGCGTCGCTCCGCGTCGCTTCACGGTCTGCAACAGCGGTGCGGGCGGTCCGCTCGACGCCGGGCGTATCTTCGACCGGTTCTATCAGGGAACGAAGAAGGAGGGTTCTACGGGGCTGGGCCTTGCCGTGGTCGACGCAGTCTGCCGTCTCTACGGGTTGAAGGTGTCCTATTCTTATAAGGAGGGGCGGCATTGCTTCGCGGTCGATTTCCCGGCGTGAAAAAAAATGCAGGAAATCCGCTTTTTTCAGATTCGTTTCAGTTTCGGGCCGCAACTTTGCAGTACGAAATTCAATTAAAACACTACGATTATGAAAAAGTTCACGATTCTTCTCGCTTCGCTGGCCGTCATGGCCTCTTCGGTTCCCGCTTTCGCCGGTAAAGACCGGATCATCACCGTCGGCGAACTTCCCGCCGTTGCGCAACAGTTCGTCCAGACCCACTTCAAGGCTGTCGAGGTCTCCTACGCCAAAGTCGACGAGGAACTGTTCGACAAGGATTACAAGGTGGTCTTCGTCAACGGCTCGAAGGTCGAGTTCGCCAAGGACGGAGCGTGGAAGGAGGTCGACTGCAAGTACGGCGAGGTTCCCGCAGCCATCGTTCCGCAGCAGATCCGCGACTATGTCGCCAAGAACTTCGCAGGCCGCAAGATCGTCTCGATCGACCGCGACAAGCGCGACTGGGAGGTGAAGCTCGACAACGGTCTCGACCTGAAATTCGACCTTCAGTTCCGCCTGATCGAGATCGACGACTGATCCGCATTCCGCTGAAAACCATCCGACGGCGCCCGAATACGTATTCGGACGCCGTCTATTTTGTTTTATAATGTCTCGCTATTTCGGTATAAAATAATTTGATGGCTATTTTGATACAAATCACGAAAAACTATTGTATATTTGTATCACAAACGATGATAAACCGCAAACTTAAAACAATACAGTTATGTTAAGCAAGAAATTACACGAAGCGATGAACGCGCAGATCAATGCCGAGCTTTGGTCGGCCTATCTCTATCTTTCGATGTCGATGGACGCCGAGGCCAAGGGGCTGAAGGGTGTCGCCAACTGGTTCTACGTACAGTTCCAGGAGGAGCAGGACCATGCGCGGATCTTTATGAACTACATTCTCTCGCGCGACGCCGAGGTGAAGCTGCTCCCGATCGAGGAGGTGCGCACTGCTTGGACTTCGCCGCTGGAGATGTTCCAGGACACGCTGGCCCATGAGAAGGAGGTTACGGCCATGATCAACAATCTGGCCGCCATCGCCGCCGAGGACAAGGATTACGCTTCGTCGAACATGCTCGTCTGGTTCGTCGACGAGCAGGTCGAGGAGGAGGAGTCGGCACGCGAGATGATCACCGCCTGCGAGGCCGTCGAAGGCAACAAGTTCGGGCTGTACATGCTCGACAAGGAGCTGGCCGCCCGCACCTACACGCAGGCTTCGCCGCTGGCGACCGCCAACGCATAAACGAAAGTTTTTGTCATAGTTATTTATAGTGGGTCCGGCCTCCGAAAGGGGGCCGGATTTTTTGGTTAGTCGGATTATTTGACTATCTTCGCAATAGAAAATAGAAACAAAGGTTAAGACAAACCTTTATACTTATGGTAAACTTGCGACTGTCGTAGTAATACGGCTTTATTCACGGTATAAATTTTGTCTGAAACTTGAGCCTTGTCCCTGCCCGTTCGGGCGGGGGACAGGCTTGGGCGTAGGAAAAACTACCGTGAAGGGCTCGCAAGGCCTACCATAAGGAGTTAGTACCTGCGTCCTTGCTTTTTATAGGAGAATCGCCCTGCGGGCGGCGGCGTGAGAACAGATCGGGTTCCTGCCGCACGTCTTTTGTCCCTGCCGGCAGGAACCCGGTCAAACGAGTTCCATGCGCAGGCGCACCATGTGGCGGCACTCCACGCCGTTTTCGAAGATCGGCGTAGGGCTGTGCTTGCGGAAATAGTCTACGTCGATGCCGCAGCGGACGAATCCGCAGCGTTCGTAGAGGGCGATCTGCCCGAATCCCGAATTGCCCGTGCCGATTTCGAGCAGGCGGAACCCCGCCCGGCGGGCCGTGTCGACGGCGTGGGCCAAAAGGGCCGTGGCGATGCCCTGCCGCTGACGGTCGGGCACGACGGCGATATTCACGACCTCGGCCGTGAAGGGCCGCGTGTGGATCAGCACGTACTGTCCGACGATCCGGCCGTCGTCGCAGGCGGCGTAGCACGTTCCGCGGCCGATGTAGTCGGCCACCGAGGCTTCGACCTCGTCGGCCAGCAGCAACAGTTCCCGCGAAGGGGTTTCGGTTTTGCGAATTTCCATATCAGAAAAGGGATAGGGCGCCCCGGAAGGTCGCCAGTACGACAATGTAACGCAGGGTCTTGCCCGCGAGCATCGCGCCGCCGGTCAGCCACACGTTGCTGCGCATCAGTCCCAGCACGATGGCGATGGCCTCGCCGATGGTGGGCAGGAAGGCGAAGAAGGCCATCAGCGCCCCGCGTCCCGAGAGGAATTTCCGCGCCCGGGCCAGTTGGCGCGTCGAGACACCCAGCCGGGTGATCCATTCGGTCTTGCCCAGCGTCCCGATCCAGTAGCAGGTCATGCCGCCGAGCGTGTTGCCCAGCGGGGCCGCGACGACGCATCCCACGGGATCAAGCCCCATGCCTGCGAGCACCACCATCACCGCCTCGGAGCTGAAAGGCAGGACGCTTCCGGCGATCAGCGCCGAGAGGAAGAGGCCCCAGTAGCCCCAGTCGATGAGAAATTCGGTGATTGTTTCCATATCTATCCGCACGGGTCTTTCGGCGGCCCGTGCAGACAAAGATAGCGATTTTTTCGGTTCCTACGCCTCCCCGGCCCAGCCGCGGATCACACGGCTGCGGACGTCGACGCCCATTTCGCGGGCGCGGGCGAGAATGCGGCGCGCCAGGGCGGCTTTCCTGTCGTCGGGCGCGTAACGGAAATAGGCTTCCGCCGCGCGGATGTGCGCTGCGTCGACGAGCGGGAATTCGCGCGTTTCGGGGATTCCGAACGCCGATGCGGGAAGTTCGCGGCGTTCTTCGACGGTGAGCCGGTCGGGAGTTTTGGTTTTCGGAGCCATGACGGTGTGGTTTTTCTTTCCGGGCGGCAAAATCCGGGCCAGCGGAGCGGCGTTTGTCTGCGAGGTGGCGTGCCGACGGCGTGCGAATGGCTTTCAGGGGGCCGGGGTCAGAGCCGCCGGGCGATCCGGCTGTCGGCGGCATACCGCCCGGGACCGGCGATCCAAAGCAGCGCGAAGGCCGCGAGGCAGAGCATGTTTGATGCCTTCGTTTGGTTCTCCCAAATTGATGGATTATCTTTACGGCCGTGAATTTCAACCGCTACATAACGGAGGCCGAATTTTCGGAACTCGCCGCCTTTATCCGCCGCGAGGGCGTCGTACGGCGTTTCGCCCGCGGCGAACGCCTTTCCGGGCAGGGACTCCGCAGCCACCGCTGCGGACTGGTCGTGCAGGGCGCTTTCCGTTACGTGCACGCCGACGCCGCGGGAGAGGAGCATGTCGTGGGTTACGCCTTTGCCGGAGAGTTCGTCGGCGACTATATCTCGATGTGCGTCGATGCGCCGTCGCAGGTGACGATCGGGGCGATGTGCGGCGCCGAGGCCCTGCTTGTTCCCGGCGAACGGCTCGAAACCTTCTACCGCACCGATGCCGCCTGCGAGCGGCTGGGCCGCAGGCTGGCCGAACACATGCTGGCCGAGGTTTACGAACGCCTGCTGGACCGCTATGCCGCCTCGCCGCAGCAACGCTACGAGGCCCTGACGGAGCGTTGTCCCGACGTGTTGCAGCTCGTTCCCCTGCGGGAACTGGCCTCCTATCTGGGCGTGCGTCCCGAGACGTTGAGCCGCATCCGCCGCCGTGTCCGCTGATTTCTTGATCTGCGTCAACGTTTTTTTTGGGCGCACCCGTTAACTTTGTTTCCATGAAACGAGCGATTGTCATCGGGGCCACTTCCGGCATCGGCCGGGCGTTGGCCGAACGCCTTGCGGCCGAAGGATACCGGGTCGGCGTAACCGGGCGGCGCGAGGCGTTGCTGGAGGAGCTGGCGGCCAGCCGTCCGGGCAGCTTTTGTTACGCCGCGGCCGACATCATGGACCCTGCCGCCGCCTGTGCGGCGCTGGAACGCCTCGCCGGAGAGCTGGGCGGCATGGATTTGTGCGTGGTCAGCGCCGGAACCGGCGACCTGAATCCCGGACTGGACTATGCGCTGGAAGAGCCGGCCATCCGCACCAACGTCGTGGGCTGGACCGCGGCGGTCGACTGGGCCTACGGCCGTTTCGAGGAGCGGGGCGGCGGCCATCTGGTCGTCATCACGTCGGTCGGGGGCCTGCGCGGCGGCGGTGCGGCTCCGGCCTACAACGCCTCGAAAGCCTATCAGATCAACTATGCCGAGGGCCTGCGGCAGCGGGCTGCGAAGTCCGGACTGCCCCTCCCGGTGACCGACATCCGTCCGGGATTCGTCGCGACGGAGATGGCCAAGGGCGAGGGGCTGTTCTGGGTGATGCCCGTCGACCGGGTCGTGGAGGGGATCGTGCGGGCCATCCGCCGCCGCCGTAGCGTGGCGGTCGTCACACGCCGCTGGCGGCTGCCTGCGTGGCTGATCCGGCACATGCCGGAGTGTATTTACCGTAAAATGGGATGATGATGAACGGATGGTTTCTGGCGGCCGGAGCGTTGCTCGCCGCCGCATTCTTCGTACACGTGTTTTCAGGCAACCGCTTCTACTCGGCGGCGCGCCCTGATGCGGCAACGGCCCCTTCCGGAGCTTACGAGGCGTGGCTGATGGGCCGCTGCGGCGTTCAGATGATTTCAGTGGACCTGTTCCTCTGCGCGGCTTTTCTTTTGCTGCTGGGGACGGGCGTCCTGCCGCGCAATTTCGCGCTCGAACTCCTGCTGCTGCTGGTGTTCGGCGGCTGGTGCGTCTTCTGGCTGGTGTCGCTGCTGTGTGAAAAAGCCGGAGGGCGTCATTACCTCCGGCTGTGCCACTGGGCGTTGTTCCTCGTGCTGTTCGGTCTGGTGCTGGGCGGCATGCTCGGGTAGTCCTACTCCTCCTCTTCGTAATAGACTTTGTAGAACTTGCCCTTCTCGTCCTCGCCCTGCTCCAGCAGGTTGCGGTTGCCGTGGACGTAGATGTGGAAATTGCGGTCGAGTTTGATGACGCTCTTGTACGACCGCGCCTGCTTCTTGACGGCTGAATCCGAGATGCCGAATTCGTCCTCGATGCGGATGTCGCGGTCCTGTTCGTACTCCTGGCGGAAGCGCGTGAAGCTCTCCACGACCTCCGGCTGGCGGATCACCTTCTCCGAAAAATCGTCCATCGAAAAGCTCTCCTGCTCCTGGAAATACTTCATCGTCTCGTTGAGCAGCTCGGCCTGGTCGGCCTTCGACACCTCGAACTCCTTCGAGAGGTGTTTCGTGACGTATTTCTTGCACATCGCCAGCGTGTTGTGCGTATTGTGGTAGTTGTCCTGCCGCTGGCGCACGCGCAGGAAGTCGTCGATCCAGTAGCGTGCTTCGGTGCGGTTGGTGTTGTCGACGACGAAGACCGCAAACCCCTCCTCGCGTTCCGTGTTGAAAATGACGGCTCCCTTGTCCAGCCGTTTGATGTCGATGCCTTCGCGGGCCGCGATGTGCACCCCTCCGGCCTGCTGTTCGACGTCGAGGAACGTGTCGCGCGTCTCGGACTTGAACAGCCCCAGCGCGTCGCAGCGTTCGCCGCCGAAATTGCAGTCCGAAAAGTAGGCCGTGTAAAATTCGCCGCCCTTGATCTGCGGGTGCATGCCGCTCTCGTAGAGGTGCTTGGCCAGGCTCACCGAATGTTCGAGGAGCGCCTCCGGATCGTCGAAGATCCTGCATGCGAAGTTCCAGACCTCGTTGCACCCGAGGTCGGTCTCGTGGTGGAGGTTGTAGCACTCCTCGCTCTTGAAGCCGCCGAGGAAATAGGCCGTGAGCGTGCGCATCAGCCCTTCGTCGGTGACCTGTGCCGAGAGTTCGGGCGAGACCGTCAGGGGTTCGTCCTTCGATTTGTTGCCGACGACGTGTACGGCCAGCGCTTCGATGCGCGTATCTTCGGTGTATAACATGTTCGGGATCGTTTAACGGACGACAAAGATGCGCATTTTTTGTCTCCCCGGCAAGTCCTGCGGCCGATAAAAAGGCCGGAATCCGCGGGGGACTCCGGCCTTCGGGCGTGTGGCGCGGCTTATAGGCGGGTCGCAGGCGCGATCTTCAGGCGGAACGTGTAGTCGGCGTAGGGAATCCGGTATTCGGGCAGCGGCAGCGCGCCCCACGAGTTGACGCACGCCAGTCCGTACTGCACCTTGTCGAGGCATACCGAAACGTTCTTCTGCTTTTCGACCTCGGGCGAGTGTCCCTGCCGTTTTGCGGGGCCTTCGTCGAGCGACTCCTGCGGGTAGTGAAGCGCCGAGGCGGAGAACGGAGCGTCGGAGGTCACCGTAAGACCCCGTCCGCCGATGTCCGCGAGGTGCCACCAGCGCAGGTCGCTCTTCGTGCCGGTCTCCTGCGGGCGGATGTAGGGGCGGAACTGCTCGTCGACGCTCTGGCGGTAAAGTCCCACGAAGGCCGACGATTTGCGGTCGGCGTAGTTCTCGCCCGGTCCGCGGCCGTAGTATTGCAGGCGGTCGAACGCCTCGGGCATCTCGAAGCGCATGCCGAAGCGGAACATGTCGGGAACCTCGGCCCCCGGCGTGGCGTGCAGCGACTGTGCGATCGTGACGGCGCCCGTGTTGTCGACGGCGTATTCGATCTCCAGCGTGGCCTGCACCCCGGGCATTTCATAGCCGGCCTTCACCGTGACGATGCCGTCGGCCTCGGCATGGGTCAGCGTCTTGAGTTTCATCTCCGGCTGTTTCCAGACGGCCATTTTGTGTTGCAGTCCGGCGCCGAAGTCGTTGTCGGTCGGCGCGCGCCAGAAGTTGGGGCGCAGCGTGGAGCCGTCGGCCAGGAAGTCGAGCCCGCGGACTTCGTAACGGGTGATGAAGCCCGTCTTGCGGCTGAAGTCGAGCCGCAGGCCGTTGCCCGCGACGATTAGGAAGTCTTTGTGGTTGTCCGCAACGAAGAGCGATTCACCTTCGGCTGCGGATTTCGCCGCGGGAGCCGTGAAGACGTATTCGCGGATCGGCAGCTGGGCGCGCGCCGCGGTGTGGCCCGCGGGCAGGATGCCTTCGGCCGTCTTGAGTTTGTAGGCCACGTCGAGCAGCAGTTCGCCCGCCGCGGGCAGCGTGGCCGGATCGTAGGGGAGCGCGATGCGCACGCGCTGCTGCGGTGCGGCTTTCAGTCCGTCGACAACGCCCCGGCGGAGGGGCGTCCCGTCGCAGAGCACCTCCCAATGGAGGTCGTAGTTTTCGAGGCCGCGGAAGAAATTTTCGTTGAGGACCTCCACCGTATTCCCCGCATCGCCGGCCCACGAGGTCCAGAGCGACTGGTAGTAGTAGCGCACCTCCTCCATGTGGGGGTTCGGAATGCGGTCGGGACCGATCAGGCCGTTGTCGCAGAAGTTCTGGTCCGAGGGGTCGTAGGGATTCCAGTCGCCTCCGTAGCCGTAGACCGTCACGCCGTTGTGCCCCTTTTTGTGCAGCGACTGGTCCACGAAATCCCAGATGAATCCGCCCTGATATTTCGGTTCGCGGCGGATCAGCTCCCAGTACTCCCTGAATCCGCCCATCGAGTTGCCCATGGCGTGGGCGTATTCGCACTGGATCAGCGGTTTGGCGGGATTCTCGGCGAGGTATTTCTCACACCGCTCGTAGCCCCAGTACATCGGGCAGATAATGTCCGTGTTGCGGCTGCCGGGCGAATAGACGGCCCGTTCGTGGTGAATCGGCCGCGAGGGGTCGTAAGCCTTGATCCAGTCGTAGCAGGCGTCGAAGTTCGGCCCGTCGCCCGCTTCGTTGCCCAGCGACCAGATGATGACCGACGGATGGTTGATGCTGCGCTGCACGTTGCGTTCGTTGCGCTCCAGATGCGCCTTGGCGTAGAGCGGATTCTTGGCCAGCGTCTTTTCGCCGTAACCCATGCCGTGCGACTCGATATTGGCCTCGGCCACGACGTAGAGTCCGTATTGGTCGCAGAGCGAGTACCAGCGGGCGTCGTCGGGGTAGTGGCACGTGCGCACGGCGTTGATGTTGTTCTCCTTCATGATGCGGATGTCCTCCAGCATGCGCCCCTCGGAGACGTAATAGCCGTAGTCGGGGTCCATCTCATGCCGGTTGGCGCCCTTGATCAGCACCGGCCGGCCGTTGACGAGCAGCTGCCCGCCCTCGATCTTCACGTCGCGGAATCCGATCCGGAGCGGAATGACCTCGATCACTTCGCCCGCCGGCGCGCGGAGCGTCGCCGTCAGTCCGTACAGCACGGGCGTCTCGGCGCTCCACAGGGCGACTTTCCCGGCGTCGAGCGTGCAGCGCTCCTCGTCTTTCGTGACGCGCAGCTGCTGCGACGCGACGCTGCGCCCTTGGGCGTCGGTGAGCGCCAGTTCGACGTTGCATCCCCGCGCCTGCCTGGGGAAGAGGGCTTTGACGGCTACCGTTCCCGCGGTGTAGTCGGCCGAAGGCGCGGCGTCGACCTGAATGTCCGTAATTTGCCGTTTGTCGCGCGCGTAGAGGTAGCAGTCGCGGCCCACGCCCGAAAGGCGGAAGAAGTCCTGATCTTCGAGGTATGTGCCGTCGCACCAGCGGAAGACCTGGAACGCGATGAGATTCCGGCCGGGTTTCACGTAGGGCGTCAGGTCGAACTCGGCCTCCAGCTTGCTGTCCTCGCTGTAACCCACATAGCGGCCGTTGACCCAGAGGTAGATGTTCGACGTCACCGAGCCGAAATGCGCGACGATCTGCCTGCCGGCCCATGCCGCGGGGATGTCGACCGTACGGCGGTAGGAACCCACGTGGTTCTGCTCGACGGGAACGTGCGGCGGATCGTTTTTGAACCAGCCCCGCCAGGCGTAACCGACGTTGAGGTAGACCGGATCGCCGTATCCGTTCAGCTCCCAGAGTCCCGGCACGGGCATGTCGTTCCAGCCTTTGTCGTTGTAGCCGACGCGGAAAAAGTCCGTCGGTCGCTGGTCGGCGTCGCGCACCCAGTTGAATTTCCAGTTTCCGTTCAGCGTGACGAACCGCTCCGAGAGGGTCTTGTCGCCCGTTTGTGCGGCTTCCGGCGATTCGTACGCGAACCAGGAGCCATGCATCGGCATTCGGTTCACGGCATTCACGCCGGCGTCCTGCCATTCGTTGCTCTGCGCGCCGGCCGTCAGCGCCGTCGCCGCGGCCAGCCAGCATAAGAGGATTTTCTTCATCGGTTATCTCTGTTTTTAAGGTTTAGGCATAGTCTGCCGAAGCGGTTTCCGCTGTGCCGGATGTCCGGCGCGGTCCGATCGGTTAAATTTCGGAAAAATGTCGGGAAACTCCAAATATGGCGGCTGAAAAATATTGTTCCGGTGCATTTTTGCCGGGTGACGGTTGATGCAGCATACATAGTTGCTTGAATGATAGATTATTGCAATTTAATCGGTAGAAAAGTTGTTTTTGAGACCTCTGAGACTTGTTTTTGAGGCTGTTTTACACTCTTTTCTTAATGAATCAGAACCAAGAGGATATATTGTATCCTCAATGAAGTTCACCTATCTTCTATCCGACTACAAAGGTACAAAATTCCGTGATGTTTTCGCCTATAGTGTCAACTAAATGCAAGATATTCTCACGGATATTGTTTGCTGACCAAAAGAGAAAAATTCGGTTGAAGCCTTTTTTCTTTTCTTCCCCTCTGTTTGACTTGACTTTATTGCCCGTGTATATAATAACGGTCATTAAAGTCAAGTTAAGCGTGGAGTCTTATCTTTTCTTTTGGCAAGCAAAATAGATTAATGATATGATGAGTGTATGATGAACAATTTGCCTTGTTTGTAACGAATAACATATTGTTTGTCAATAGGTGCATATGGTGCTTACAAACAACATTATAGCATTTAGTTTTTGGAAGTTTTTGCTCAAAATAGATTATGTATATGGTTAATTATGCCAAGACGTGCATTTTTCCATGTGTAATACATCATTAAATAAATAAAAAGTATTATCTTTGCATATTATATGATAGGTTGACTATGGCGAAGTCATCGACATAGTCGCTTTGCACCTTAAATAAGAAAATATGG
>OIXG01001960.1_pt1 | contig 17482 bp, 15 predicted proteins | sample 1587731 | NCBI WGS metagenome assembly OIXG01 (sample SAMEA3888908, study PRJEB22519) | human gut metagenome | biome: human gut; feature: human-associated habitat; material: faeces | place: Denmark | collected 2010
GAGGCTTTTAGAAGCATTAAATTGCATAGGATACAAAACCTAGGACGTGATCAACTGGAACAGGGCCAATGAAACGACTATCACTAGAATGATTTCGGTTATCCCCCATCACAAATACATGACCTTCAGGAACTGTAACAGATGTAGAACGGGTATAATTCATTTTTGTATCTTTGGTATATGGTTCTGCTGGAACGGGTAAAACATACTTTATAAATCATATTGCACAATTATTTAATTCGAAAGATAAATTATTTTTAGCTGTAACTCATACAGCGGTTGAAAATTTGAAGAAAAGAATTAGTTCAACAAATTGTAGTTTTTCAACAATTCAGAGTATTAAAAATAGAAAAGATATCGAGTGTGATATATTATTTGTTGATGAATGTAGTACTGTAAGTAACGCAGACATGGCAAGAATACTAAAAAATATATCGTGCAAGTTTCTAGTATTAGTAGGAGATATTTTTCAAATTGAGTCAATTCAGTTTGGTAATTGGTTTGAAATTGCTAAGGAATTCATAAAGCCTGAAGCTATAGTAGAATTAAAAACACCATATAGAACAGAAGATGAAGAATTAATTGATATTTGGAATAAAATTAGAATAATTGATCCTTTAATAATGGAGCATTTATCTAGAAATAACTATAACTTTGAATTAAGTGAAGAAATATTCAAAAAAGTGCATAAAGATGAGATTATTCTAAGTTTAAATTATGATGGAATTTATGGAATTAATAACATAAATAGATTGTTACAAGCTGCTAATCCAAGCTCAGGAGTTGAATGGAACTCAATGTTTTATAAGATTAATGATCCAATAGTTTTTAGTGAAACAAATAGATTTAATGGTGTTCTATATAATAATTTGAAGGGGATTATTAAAGGTATCCAGAAATCTAGTAACGGTGAAAGAATCTACTTCACGATAGAGTTACTAGACGTTGTTCTAAATGGTTTAGACGTCTCTAATAGTGAATTAGAGCTTTTAGAAAATAGTAATTCCAATAATTCAATAGTTAGGTTTTATGTAAACAGGTATAGAAGTACGGATGAAGACTCAGAGGATAACTCGACAACTGTTCCGTTTCAAGTATCTTACGCAATTTCAATTCATAAGGCTCAAGGTTTGGAATATGAGTCAGTTAAAATTGTTATCACTAAAGAAGTTGACGAACAAATTAATCATAATATACTTTATACTGCGATGACAAGAACAAAAAAATATCTGAAAATATATTGGAGTCCAGAGACCGAGAATTATATTTTGTCACAATTGAGTAGAAAAAATATTAGAAAAGATATCAATCTATTAAAAATGAAGCTATAATGCAGAATCGAGGGTATTTCAAAAGTAATGGAAAATAGTAATCTTCCTATTATTAGAGTTAAGGAATTTGATAATTTATGGGAAAGTAATAAAATCAGCAAGATTGTGAGAATTTCTGCGGGAGGAGATATTGACAAACTTAAGCTAAGGAAAAAAGGAAAATATCCTGTTATTGCTAACAGTTTAATGGACGATGGAATAGTAGGATTTTATGATGATTATAAAGTTGAAGCGCCAGCTGTTACAGTTACCGGTCGTGGAGCTGTAGGTCATGCGGTAGCAAGACATGAAAATTTCACACCTATTGTTCGACTCTTAACCTTAAAATCAAACAAAATTGATGTAGACTTTATGGAGAATTTGATAAATTCTATCCACATTCTCAATGAGTCTACTGGGGTTCCACAATTAACCGCTCCACAGTTAGGAAGCTACAAGATTAGTTTTCCATCCCTTGCTGAACAATCCGCAATTGGCTCTCTTTTCCGCACCCTCGACGACCTTCTGACTAGTTACAAGGACAATCTCGCCAACTACCAATCTCTCAAAGCGACCATGCTCTCCAAGATGTTTCCCAAAGCTGGACAGACAGTACCTGAAATTCGTTTGGATGGTTTCGAAGGTGAGTGGGAGCTTCTTGAAATTAATGATTTAGCTGATGACTTTCAAAGTGGAGGCACTCCAAAAACAAATGTTCAGGAATATTGGGATGGGGATATTCCTTGGATTCAATCATCTGACTTAGAGACAAATTGTCTATTTAAAATTAAAGTTCAAAAAAGTATTTCTGAGAAAGGTTTAAAAAATTCATCAGCCAAAATAATACCAAAGGATTCAATTGCGGTTGTTACGAGAGTTGGAGTTGGGAAGTTAGTAGTGATGCAACATGAATACGCAACGAGTCAGGATTTTTTATCACTCTCAAATCTTAAATCAAATATAGAATTCACAGCATATTTACTTTATAGATTACTTCAAAAGGAGGTTACTCAACTTCAAGGGACATCAATAAAGGGTATCACTAAAGTGGAATTACTATCGAAAAAAGTACTTATCCCTTCTCTTCCTGAACAACAAGCCATCGGTGCGTATTTTTCAAACCTTGACCAGCTTATCACTTCTTATCAGGAGAAAATTTCTCAGCTAGAAACTCTGAAAAAGAAACTCTTGCAAGATATGTTCATCTAAGGAGAAAGTGAAATATGGAGCATGAATTCATTAAGTTAGAGCACATTGATACTTCAGTTGCGGCGAAAAATTTTGCTGAATTACTTTATGATAATAAAACATATTTTTTAAATGGTAGTTGGGGATCTGGTAAGTCGGAATTTTTAAAAGAAGTGAAGAGAGGTTCCCAAAATAAACTTATTACCATTGATTTTTGGAGGTTATCTGATACTCGTTCAACTATCGAGATTGCATTTTCAAAATTACATCCTCTTTTATATTGGACTATAAGACTGGGTATTATCCTGCTAGTGGCTGTATCTATACTGATGACTAATGTTGTTGATATTGGGTTGAGTAATTATTTTGGTGGCTCAAAACCTTTGATTCTGAAACTAGGAGGAGTAGTAGCATTAATAGTTGCTGTATGGCAAGTTTTTAAGAAAAAATCGGATGAATTTTATTGTTTCTTATTAAGTAAATTACCAAAATTTTCGAAAGTCCTGATTATTGATGACTTTGATAGAATGTCTGAAAAGCAACAAGAAGAAAGTTATAAACTTTTCAGTTTGATAAATGGAAAGTTGCCTATAGTTTTTGTTGGTGATATTACAAAGGTTCATAAAAGTGATGATAATTATTTATCAAAAATAATTGATAGACAAGTTGAACTACCGTTTGATTTGCATCCTTCTAAAATATGGAATAACTATTTTAGTGTTCTAGAAGATAAATTTAATATAGGGCTTTCTAATGATTTTAAAAAAAGAATAAATTCTGATCAGAAGAATCTACGAGATAGAGAACACTTTAATGATTATGTCAATCAAGAATTCTTTACAAGAGGAAAGTTGGACCATGTTCAGGTTGAACAGCAATTACTAGTGATTTATGCTTATTTATTTTATCCAGATTTATATATGAATCTGCTTAAAGGTGAACCAATTAAGGTGGAGAAATCAGAAGAGTCAGATTTTCAGGACATAATAAGTATAGGTCATACGCTAAAAGAACAATTATCTGAAATTCAGAGTTCAGATAATTCAGATTATCCATTAAGTTTCAAAAAGAATAAGTTAGAATATTTATTATATGAGCAAACAAGTAACCGAACAAAAATTGAGTTAGATCTACTGTTTACTAGTAACTCAGAGGAAATAATATCAGAGATTATTGAGTCAGATCAATCATCTGATTTTTACCAATACTTATCTAGTCAATTCCGAGTATTTTCTAAAAAAATGAAAAAACAACTTTTGATTATGGTAATAAAAGAATCAATGAAATTTAAGAATAGTCCTTCAATGAATTTTATTGTTCAAGAAAGTTTGAATGAGGTTATACCTTCATATGAAAGGAATTCACCTCTGACTGAAGATGTTATTATTAGGATTATAAAGATGTGGGAACCTATCCTTAGAAATGAAAAGTTGGATCAGTCTGAAATCATATATTTTCTCAATAAACACGACTTGCTTAGTTTTCACGAACTAGGACAATATTATTCTGATTTAAGAATAGATACTGAGACTTTTTCAAACTTACGTAGAAAGGACTTTTTTCTGCTAACCTATTTAAGTAGTAAGGGTTTGTTTGAAAAGTTTAAGTATTGGGATAATACTATTTGGGAGGCTATAAAATTATTTGATAACAGGGAGTTCTTATCTTTTTGGATTTTTCAATCAATTATTACGAATGAACTAGACTATGAAGGATTTGATATTATTCCTGAGGACAAGAGGTATACTATTTGGACTGGTAGATATTTGTTTGAATCCCCTCATAAGCATACTGATTATAAGGAGTCTGTCATTTCTAAAATTAAACCGAGACTTGAAAAGATGAAGAAGGAAGGTTTTATATTTACTGAGAGGGAAGACACGAGATTTAAGGTTTAATGTAAATTATTTTCTAAGGAGACCAACATGGTATCAGTAACGCAACGTATTAAACAGATTAAGCAGCCTCGTGGTGGTTTTCTGCCTGTTAAGGCTTTTACAGTGACGACGCTTGATGATGGTCAGGTTCTTAATCCTGAGGAGTCTATTGCGGCTAGTTTGGTTGGGACTGCTGTGGACTATCTCAGTCGTTTCATGGATGGGACAGCTGTTGAGGAGGCTTTTGAGATTTCCTTGCTTGGTGCTCGTGCCATGAGGATGGAGGCTAAGGCTTTTGGTCTTCTGGATGATATTAAGGAACTGGACGATTTGTCGATTACTAAGGCTTGTCAGTTAGCAGGTTTTGAAAGTGGCTTTCGTGCTGGTCAACCCTACATCAAGCATCTAGATGCGGAGATCTGGGAGTTGAGGCCCTTGCGGAATCGGATTTTATTCGTGGCTTGGTTGGATGGGAGCTTTGTCTTACTGCATCATTTTGTCAAAAAGACGCAAAAGACGCCCAGACGAGAGATCGAGAAAGCCAAGCGGGAGTTGCAAGATTTGAAAGAAAGAGGGCTAAGAGATGAACAATAGTGCCATCGGAAGCAATTGGAAGGATGTGAGAGCAGAGCTCTTCACTAAGGAAGAAATCCTGGAAAGTGATCTGCGGGTCGCGATTATGACTGAGCTGATCGAGGCTCGGCATGAAAAGGGCATTAGCCAAAAGAAACTAGAAGAACTAAGTGGGGTCAGTCAACCGGTCATCGCTCGGATGGAGACAGGAAAGACCAGTCCTCAATTGGACACGGTTTTGAAAGTCTTAGCTAGTCTGGGCAAGACCCTCGCTGTCGTCCCACTGGAACAAGAAAAGGTCTAAAAGAAATCAGAAAGAATTACTATGGAAACAACACAAACCTCCCAGTCGCTTTATCAAGCCCTGTGGAACTCAGCGGACGTGCTCCGCTCTAAGATGGATGCCAACGACTACAAGTCTTATCTCTTGGGTATGGTCTTTTACAAGTATTTGTCGGACAAGATGCTCTTTTTCGTGGCAGAGACCATGGAGGAAGAGACAGAAAGCTTGGAAGAGGCACTGGCAGTCTATCGTAAATACTACGAGGATGAGGAGACTCACGAGGATCTCTTAGCAGTCATCACTGATGAGATGAGCTATGCCATTCATCCTGACTTGACCTTTACGGCTTTAGTGGAGCGAGTGAACGATGGAAGCTTTCAGCTAGAGGACTTGGCTCAGGGCTTCCGTGATATTGAGCAGAGCGACGAGCTTTATGAAAACCTTTTTGAAGACATTGACCTCTACTCTAAGAAACTTGGAGCGACTCCTCAAAAGCAGAACCAGACGGTTGCGGCTGTGATGAAAGAGTTGGCTGTCTTAGATGTGGCAGGTCATGCTGGTGACATGCTTGGTGATGCTTACGAGTACTTGATTGGTCAGTTTGCGACGGATTCGGGTAAGAAAGCTGGTGAGTTCTATACACCGCAACCTGTTGCCAAACTCATGACCCAGATTGCCTTTTTAGGTCGTGAGGACAAGCAAGGCTTTACCCTCTACGATGCGACAATGGGGTCAGGCTCGCTCTTGCTTAATGCCAAACGTTATTCACGTCAACCCCAGACCGTGGTTTACTTTGGTCAAGAGTTGAATACCTCAACTTATAACCTGGCACGTATGAACATGATTCTGCATGGTGTGCCGATTGAAAATCAGTTTTTGCACAACGCTGATACCTTGGACGAGGATTGGCCAACTCAAGAGCCAACTAACTTTGATGGTGTTCTCATGAACCCACCTTATTCAGCCAAGTGGTCTGCTAGCTCAGGATTCATGGATGATCCTCGATTCTCACCATTTGGGAAACTAGCTCCTAAGTCTAAGGCTGATTTTGCCTTTCTCTTGCATGGTTACTATCACTTGAAACAAGACAATGGTGTTATGGCCATCGTCCTACCTCATGGGGTGCTCTTCCGTGGTAATGCCGAAGGGACTATTCGTAAGGCTTTGTTAGAAGAAGGTGCTATTGATACGGTTATCGGTCTGCCTGCTAATATTTTCTTTAACACAAGTATTCCGACGACGGTTATCATTCTGAAAAAGAACCGCACCAATCGTGATGTTTACTTTATCGATGCCTCTAAGGAGTTTGATAAGGGGAAAAATCAGAACATCATGACGGATGCCCATATTGAGAAGATTCTCAATGCCTATAAGAGCCGTGAGGATATGGACAAGTTCGCCCATCTGGCTAGCTTTGAAGAGATTGTGGAAAATGACTACAACCTTAATATTCCTCGTTATGTGGATACCTTTGAGGAAGAAGAAGTGGAGCCCTTGACAGAGATTGTGGCTAAGATTAATCAGACTAATGCGACGATTGAAAGTCAGACAGCGTCCCTTCTTGACATGCTTGGCCAACTTCATGGAACGACACCAGAAGCAGACGAAGAACTCAAGGCTTTTGTGGAAGCATTTAAGGGCTAGTTGCAAGCTTTCATTTGCTTTTTCCGAATAGATAGAAGTAGAGGGGCCAACCCTCTATTTTTCTTAAGGAGAAGTAGATGGAAAAAAGACACAAGCATGTCTCACCGACCCTGGATATCATGGCTAAGAAGATTTTTAGCCTGCCTGAGGTGACGGTGGCATTTATTCGAGATATTTTGGATTTGGATGTTGTGGATGCTCAGATTTTGGAGGGGACACAGCTTCATAAAAAGGACTTTGATGAGGATGAGCTCTTTTCAACCTCGGTGGATGTTCGAGCCAAGTTGAATGATGGAACTGAGGTTATCATTGAGATTCAGGTGCGTAAGCAGCATTATTTTCTCAATCGTTTTCATTATTATTTGGCTAACCAGCTAGTAGAAAATGTGCAACAATTACGCCAACAAGGGCAGACGCATAAGATGTATGAGCAGATGGAGCCGGTCTATGGTATTGCTATCTTGGAGAAGACCTTGTTGCCAGATGAGGAGTCCCCGATTAATACTTATTGGATGGCCAATAGTAGGACGGGGAGGCCTTTGAATGCTTACTATAAGGATGGGAAACAGCAGAACCTTCTTCAGATTGCCTTTTTAGAGTTGGATAAGTATAATAAAGATAAGCATATTAGGGATGAAGGGCGGCAGTGGCTAGAGTTCTTTGGAAATCTCCCATTTTCAATGGCACCTAGTCACGCGGTCACGCATGCCGATTCATTACTGGATTCATCCAGCTGGACACAGGAGGAAAAGGCGATGATTGATGAACGCATACGTATTCAAGAAAATTATGACATGACTATGGAGACAGCAATTGATGAAGCGCGTGAAGAAGGTTTGGAACGAGGTCGTCATGAGGAGCGTTTAGAGTTGATTCGTAAGATGCTCTCAAAAGGCTTATCTCTAGAAGTGGTATCAGATGTGACTGGTCTGTCGCTTGAAGAACTAGAGGCAATGTTATCGTAAAATCTAGTTAGGTTAGTTATTTTTTTGAAAAATCAGAGACAGATTATTGTCTCTTTTTTTATTTTTGGGTGTTTAACATTTGTAATACTAAAACATTCGGAAAATAATACTTTGAAGCGTAAAATTAAAAAAGACTGTCAAACGTTTGACAGAAATCTGAGAAAACAGATTTAAAACATTTTGATAGTTTTGGCCGATAACTCTTGCTAAATAAGCCTTTATGGAAATTTAGAGTTTTTTCTTTCTTACACGTGAAAGAAATCACCTTTTTGTGCGACATTTTTAGACTATAATTTAGACGTGAATGACTGAACTTTCTAATATGACAATTTTGTTAAGGCCTTGTTAAAATGGATAGCCTAGCCTTTTTTTTTACTTTTTCATCCCTTATAATTTACTTTGGTTTGTTTTTAATAAGAAAAACAACAGCATTATTAACAATATTTAATATGAGGGAATCTTTATTTTCTTTCAAAGGACGGCTTGGTCCTAAGATAGAGAGATTGTGAAAAAAAGTATCAGGAGAATAGACTTGTTTAAAGAAAGAAAAACGAAACCAAAGTACAGCATCCGTAAATATTCCATTGGGGCAGCATCAGCTTTGATTGGCTTTATGGCTCTTGCCAATGGGCAAGCAGCTCAGGCTGATGAGGCACAATCGATTGGTGATTTGACTGATGCCTCAAATCAGGCACAGACACCTCAAACAGCCTCAAGGGCACAAGTGGCGACTTCCGAACCAGCATCAGTTGAGACTGTGCAAGCGTCACAGCCTGCTAATATTGCTCCAGTTCAGCCTCAGGTAACAACTGTTCAAGCAGCTGAACAGACTCCGACCATTGATCAATTGGTTGAGGCAAGCAACCCTCAAACTCAAGAAACTTCAGCAAATGTTTTAACCAATGCGACTGAGGATCAAGCTCAAGGCAAGGAGTATAGCACGGATGCCTACGGTGCCAAAATGCCTTACACGACTCATGAAGCAGAAAATGCGACTGTCGAAAATGGAGCTACAATTCAACAGTCAACGGACATGGAATCTACAGCTGTAGAAGCGACTAACCAAACTTATGTTGAGCTTCCTAAAAAAGATGCAGCAGTTACCTTCAATGTTACCGAGCCAGCCAATGCTTTGAATGTGCGTTATACAATACCTGATGGTGCATCAGGTCAGTTGGATGTGCAGGTTAATGGTTCAAGTGTCGGTAATCTTGATTTGTCATCTCACTCAGCATGGCAGTACCTTAAAGGTGACCATGAGTATGATCAAGCTATTGATGGATCAAGTGCACGTTTCCGTTTTGATGAGACACGTCTTCTCCTCAAGGACATCCAATTGAAATCTGGTGATAAGATTTCTCTGGTTAAGAAGAAAGATGACAATGTCCCTTATGGTATTGATTTTATTGAGCTAGAACAGGCTCCAGCGCCAGTTGCCCAAGGTGAAAATAGTATCAGTATTGTGGATAAGGGTGCATCTGCCAATGATGATAGTGATGACACAGCTGCCTTACTTGCGGCTGTTGAAGAAGCTAAAGCCAGCGGAAAATCTGTCTATATTCCAGAGGGACGTTTCAATTTCGACAAACAAGTTAATATCGAAGCCGATAATCTAAAGATTTCAGGTGCTGGTGTTTGGCATACACAACTGCACTTCACAAGTGATAAACGCTATGGTGGTGGGATTGTCTTCGGTCATAATAGTAATGGTATCGAGTTGAGCAATCTTTATATGGATTCCAACTTGACCTCTCGTTATAACGAGGATGCACAGTACAAGGCTATTTCGGGAACACTTGGCAAGGATTCGAAAATTCATGACATCTGGGTTCAACATTTTGAAGTTGGTATGTGGATTGGAGACTATGACCAAACGGGAAATATGAAGTACACGGATGGTCTTGTCGTTGAAAATGCTCGTATCCGTAATAACTTGGCTGATGGTATTAACTTTGCTCAAGGAACCAAGAATTCAACAGTAAAAAACTCTAATATCCGTGGGAATGGTGATGATGGTTTGGCTATCTGGTCAAGTATTTCAGATGGGACAAATGCCGCAGCTGAGGAAAATAATAAATTCCTTAACAACACCATTGAATCAGGCTGGCGTGCGGCTGGTATCGGTATTTTTGGTGGTAAGGGGCATGAGATTTCAGGAAACCTCATTAAGGACGTCTTTGCTGGAGCAGGTATCCGTGTAAACACTGTCTTTGCAGGTCACAATTTTGACCTCAATGATTCTGGAATTAAGATTCATGACAATACCATTCTACGTTCAGGGACAACTAATGACCTCTATAAGCTCCATCGTGGTGCCATTGATTTCCAACAAGTTCGTGGAACAATCAAGAATGTCGATGTCTATGATAATAAACTATTGAATACCTTGGCTGAGCCGGTGATTACCAAAAACTTTGAGATGGGTGACAATGGTAATGGAGAAATCCGTTTATCTAATAATACGATTGACAATAAGGCGACGATTGTTGGGGCTGTCTCAGCAGTTTCTCCAACAAAACCTGAACCAAAGCCTGTCAATAATCCAGTCTCCGAGACTTCAGTTTCTGAAGCACTGAAGAGTGAAGCAAGTTCAAGCACTCCAGTTTCTGAAGCATCAACTAGTGAAGTGATCTCAGAGTCTTCAGTTTCAGAAACACCAAAGAGTGAGGCAGGTTCAAGCACTCCAGTTTCCGAAGCATCAACTAGTGAAGTAGTTTCTGAGACTTCAACATCAGAAACACCAAAGAGTGAGGAAAGTTCAAGCACTCCAGTTTCTGAATCCTCAACAAGTGAAGTGGCTTCCGAAACTTCAGCATCAGAAACACCAAAGAGTGAGGGAAGCTCAACTGCTCCAGCCTCTGAGTCACCAAAGAATGAGGAAACTTCAGTAGCTTCATCTACTAGTCAGGTTGACGTAGCAATTACTTCTGACAGCCCAGAGAAATCTCCAACTTCAGAAAGTACACAAAAGGATCCGATTAGCGAGGTTTCTTCAGAAGTTATTGAAAAAGGTTCAACAAGTCAGGTCGATGTCAATGTTTCTGAAGCTCCAACAACAGCACGTACATCTGAAGTTGTCAGCATCTCCCCAAATAGTCAGGTCGCTTATAACAATGACCTAAAAATCTCTGTAACAAGCAGTCAGCTCGCCTCAGAAGCTATTCGCTTTAATTCTCTTTTGAATGAGAAGTCTGTGGATGTGATTGCAAGTAAAGTTATGGCGGTTATGGCCTCTGAAACATTAGCCTCAGAAGCGGCATCACTTACAAGCTCTGAAGGTGTTGCCAAAGAGATTAGCAGTGATTTGTCAGAATTGGCGGAAAGCAAGAAGGATGACACACCTAAGAATGTCGCCCGTATTGATAAAGCAACTGAGGCAAAACAGGTGGCCAAGAGTTCTGAAAGCCAGGCTAGCACTTCAAAAGAAAAAGGTAAGTCTAATACGACAACGGTCTTCCTTCTTGTCGGAGTTGCTGCAGCACTAAGTATATCTACAGTTTATCTTACAAAACAAGGTAAAAAAGCAGGTAAATAATAGGTAAGAAACATCCATTAAATTGGGTGTTTTTGTTTTTAAGCAAGCTCTAAGATACCTAATATCATTATTCTTTATTTTTAATCATCCACTTTGATTTGGTCCTGTATAATTAAAGTGATAAGAAAAATTAAGGAGTTAAGTGATGAAAGAAAAAAGAAATAGTAGGATTCGTTTATTTGCTCTTCTTGTTTTAGTATTTACTTTAGGATTCGGATTTTCATTTGATACTAGCAAACAATCTTCGGCTGTGAGCTCTCAAGTGGTTCAAGCGGATGAGAACAATGGTATCTTGACTTTTAATGGTCAAAAGCAGTTTGTCATGGAGGAGAAGGACCAGTTAGGACGTGCCCACAGTGCTCATATACAGTTACAAGATAAGGACGAGCCGAAGAATAAGCGTCCCGGTAAAATAAAATATGATCCTGTAGGATGGCATAACTATAAGTTTTATTATGGTGACGGTAAATCAAAATCTTGGCTAATGAATCGAGGGCATTTGATTGGCTATCAGTTTTCTGGTGTCAATGACGAGGGCAAGAATTTAGTGCCTATGACTGCCTGGTTGAATTCTGGAAATTATAAAGGAACCGACGAAGGTAATCAGTCAGGTATGCTTTATTACGAGAATCGCTTGGATAACTGGCTAGCACTCCACCCTAACTATTGGTTAGACTATAAGGTAACAGCTATCTACAGTGGAGATGAGTTGTTGCCTCGTCAAGTAGAACTTCAGTATGTTGGTATTGATGGTTCTGGAAATCTCTTGGAAATTAAACTTGGTGGAGATAAGGAGACTCTTGACAGTCAGGGAGTTACGCATGTTATCTTGGATAACCAATCACCAAATGCAAAAATCAATTATGCAGATGGGACAGCGACAAATACGGTTACTGAATTTACTGAAGCGCCATCTGAGCCTAGTTCTGAGAGTTCACAGGTGACTGAACAACCAAGTTCTGAGCCAGAGCCTGTGCAACCTTCACAAGAAGAAAGTCGAACAGTTTATGTGGCGCGTCATGGAACAGCAGATGTTTATTGGTATGACATCAACAGTATGCCTAGCAATACCAACAAAGCAAATGTCGTTACAATGACAGAGGCAGATGCCCTAGCCCAAGGTAAACGACACACGTCTAAAGAGTAATACAAAAGCTGGACATCTTGTCCAGTTTTTTTGTAAAACGACTCAGATTTTACCACTTTCATCTGAAAATTTGATATACTGAGACTATCAAAGATACTTGAAAGAGAGGTTAATTGACTCTTTTTCAGTACAAGAAAGGAATAGAAATATGATTTGGATTATTATTGCCATTATCGTTGTTCTTGTAATTTTTGTTATTGCAAGTTATAACGGCTTGGTTAAAAGCCGTATGCAGACTAAGGAGGCATGGAGTCAAATTGATGTTCAATTGAAACGTCGTAATGACCTTCTTCCTAACTTGATTGAAACTGTTAAAGGTTATGCAAAATACGAAGGTTCAACGCTTGAAAAAGTAGCAGAACTTCGTAATCAAGTAGCAGCGGCGACTTCGCCAGCAGAAGCGATGCGTGCTAGTGATGAATTGACACGCCAGGTTTCTGGAATCTTTGCGGTAGCTGAAAGTTACCCTGACCTTAAGGCTAGTGCAAACTTCAGCCAGCTTCAAGAAGAGTTGACGAACACTGAAAACAAAATTGCCTATTCACGTCAACTTTATAACAGTGTGACAAGTAACTACAATGTGAAATTGGAAACATTCCCAAGCAATGTTATTGCTAAGATGTTTGGCTTTAAGGCTGCTGAATTCCTTGAAACACCAGAAGAAGAAAAAGCTGTTCCTAAGGTTGATTTCAGTGGACTAGGTAACTAATATGTTATTTGATCAGATTGCTCGAAATAAGAGAAAGACTTGGCTTTTGCTCCTGGTCTTTTTCCTCTTGTTGGGCCTTGTTGGTTATGGTGTCGGCTATCTTTGGTTAGGTTCAGGCTTCGGTGGTTTGATTCTTGCTCTAGTTATCGGTTTTATCTATGCCGTTACCATGATTTTCCAATCAACCAATGTCGTTATGGCTATGAATGGTGCACGAGAGGTTGATGAACAAACCGCTCCAAACCTTTATCATGTGGTTGAGGATATGGCTATGGTAGCACAAATCCCAATGCCACGTGTCTTTATTGTCAATGATCCTTCTATGAATGCTTTTGCGACTGGATCAAGCCCTAAGAATGCTGCAGTAGCTGCTACAACCGGTCTTCTTGCAGTTATGAATCGTGAGGAGCTTGAAGGGGTTATCGGACATGAAGTGAGTCATATTCGCAACTACGATATCCGAATCTCTACCATAGCAGTTGCCTTAGCATCTGCCATTACCATGCTAGCTGGGATGGCTCGTAATATGATGTTCTGGGGTGGAGGCCGTCGTAGAAATGATGATGACCGTAATGGAAGTAGCGGTTTGGAAATTATTCTTCTCATTATTTCCTTGATTGCCATTATTTTGGCGCCTTTGGCAGCTACCCTGGTTCAGTTGGCTATTTCACGTCAGCGTGAATTTCTAGCTGATGCTTCTAGCGTCGAATTGACACGTAACCCACAAGGTATGATTAATGCTCTGCTTAAACTTGATCATAGTGAACCGATGCAACATCACGTAGATGATGCTAGCGCAGCTCTCTATATCAACGATCCTAAAAAGGAATCTGGTTTGCAGAAGCTCTTTTATACGCACCCACCAATTTCAGAACGGGTGGAACGCTTGAAACAAATGTAAAAAAAGTGAGACTGATGACACTTCTAAGGGTGTTTATCAGCCTCGCTTTTTTAGTTTGATTCAATATAAAGGTTGCTAGCAACAGTTTCTGGAATTTGAATTTCTTTTCCATCAATATTCAGGCGGTAGAGTTGTGTAAAAGGGTCAAAGCCTTTCAAGGTAAAAGTTACTCCAATTTTAAGACCGACAGTTTCCAAATAATGGAGTAAATCAATTTGATCCTGAACTCGACGAAGTACATAGTCTCCAGGAGTTAGGTCTTGTGTAAAAGTCTGGTTGTAGATTTCCTCTATGAGCTGGCCTGACTTGGGGATTTGCCCACCGTGTGGACAGGTTTGGGGGTAATTGAGTAGGCGGTCAAGGGCATTGATAAAGTGTTCAGAGACAGTATGCTCTAAAATTTCAGCCTCTTGATGAATTAGGTCACAAGTATATTGCAAGTGGTCCACCAAAAAGACTTCGATGAGGCGATGTTTCCGATAGAGTTCAGCAACATTGATTTTACCAGTTTTCGTTAGAAGATAGCCCTTGACTTTGTCTTTGATGATGAGGTCTTCAGAAATCAATTTCTTAATCATTTCCGTCACAGCAGGTGGAGACACCTGCATACGGTTTGCGATTTCCTTATTGCTTATTTTGCTTTCTTCAGTACCAATCTCATAGATACATTTGAGGTAGTCTTCTTTGTTAGGTGTCATTTCTCTTCCTTTGAAAATAGTCTCACCTTAGTATAACAGATTTATCATAAGAATACAGAATATTTCTTAGATAAGATTTTTACTGATTCAAGCCTTGGGTGATTTTATCCAGATTATATTTCATCATGTTGTAGTAGCTATCACCGTTTTGCCCTTTTTCAGCAATAGAATCTGTAAAAATTTTTGCATAAATAGGAATATTGGTATCCTTAGCGACTGTTTTCATAGGGCGGTCATCGACACTAGATTCGACAAAGAGTGCTGGCACCTTGGTTTGACGGAGTTTTTCCACAAGCGTTTTGATTTGGTCTGGTGTACCTTCTTCTTCAGTATTGATTTCCCATATGTAGGCAGATGGTACTCCATAGGCTTTAGAGAAGTATTTGAAACATCCTTCACTAGTGACAATTAGTTTTTTTTCATCGGGAATGTTGTTAAAGGTCTCTTTAGCTTCTTGGTCCAGTTTACTAAGCTTGTTAGTATAGGTTTTTAGATTCTTTTCGTAATAGGTCTTGTTTTTTGGGTCCTTAGCGATGAGTTGCTTAGCAATATTTTGTGCATAAATAATCCCATTTTCCAGATTAAGCCAAGCGTGGGGATCCTCCTTACCTTTTTCTGACTGACCTTCAAGGTAAATCACCTCAACACCATCACTAACTGCAAAATAATCTTTGTTTTCTGTCTTATGGGCATTCTTGACCAACTTAGTAAACCAGGCATTCCCACCAGTTTCTAAATTGATACCGTTATAAAAAATCAAGTCAGCTTGTGACGTCTTCTTTACATCATCAGGAAGAGGTTCATATTCGTGAGGGTCCTTACCAACCGGGACAATACTGTGGAGAGTGATTTTATCTCCAGCAATATTTTTGGTGATATCGGCAATAATGGAATTAGTCGTAACAACTCGTAATTTATCTTTGCTACTGTCTTGTTTATTATTACACGCTGCTAAAGCAACTACCGCTAAAAGTAATAGTGCCATTGTTGATAGTATTTTTTTCATAGATAGTATTTTTTTCATATTATTTTCATCCTTTTATTTTATTGTTGATAAGTCTTATTCATGCCACTCTGTTTAGGGACGATGAAAAAGCTGATGAGAAAGAGAAGGGCAGATGTTAACACAATGCTTGAACCGGCCGCAATGTTAAAACTATAGCCTATAAAAAGACCTAGAACAGAGGCTAGGGCCCCAAAAACTGATGAGAGGAGAATCATGGTTTTAAGACTATTAGCATATAAGTAGGCGGTAGCAGCCGGTGTGATTAAAAGAGCCACAATAAGAATAGTGCCAACACTTTGCATAGCAGTCACAGCAACCAAGGTGAGAATAACCATAAGTAAGTAATGGTAGAAGGTGACTCTAACTCCAATAGACTTAGCTAAGATTGGATCAAAGGATGTCAGGAGTAGAGGACGAAAGAAAATTTTTATTGTTGTTAGTACGAGAAGGGCAACGGCAATCGTTATCCACATATCCAAGTCTTGTACAGCTAGAATATTTCCAAAGAGAATATGAAAGAGATCTGTGGAACTATTAGCAACACCGATGAGAATAATACCGAGAGCTAGAAAGCTCGAAAAGGTAATCCCAATTGCCGTGTCACTCTTAATAATGGAATTGCTTTTGATATAGGTAATTATTGTAGAAGCTAAAAGACCGAAGACGATGGCTCCTATGAAAAAATTGATACCTAAGATAAAGGAAATGGCTACGCCAGGTAAAACCGCATGTGAAATCGCATCACCCATTAGTGACATACCTCTTAGAATAATAAAACAACCAACAGCCCCCCCGACAATTCCAATAACTAAAGCCGTTATAAGAGCATTTTGTAAGAAGTGGAAATTTAGCAAACCATCAATAAATTCAGAAAACATTTGCATCTCCTTTATAAAATAAACTGTTACCGTAGGTTTTACGGAGATTATCCTCATTAAAAACAAGATTAGTAGGCCCACTAGCAATCAGTTTACGATTTAGGAGGATAACTTGGTCAAAATAATGAGGAACTTTGCTCAAATCATGGTGGACAATAAGAATAAGCTTACCTTTGTCCCTAAGTTCTCTCAAGGTGTTCATGATAATATCTTCGCTAACAGAGTCAATCCCTACAAAGGGTTCATCTAATAAAATAATATCAGCCTCTTGTACAAGACAACGAGCGATTAGAACACGTTGAAATTGGCCTCCTGATAATTGGCTTATTTGTCGATGGGCCAAATCATTTAGACCAAGTAGTGTTAAAGCATCTGTGACCTTAGACCAATCACTCTTAGATAGACGTTTAAAGAACTTGGTTTTGGGATAGAGTCCTAGAGAGATGCACTCTCTGACAGTAATCGGAAAGTTAAAATCAATATCAGCCTTCTGTGCAACATAGGAAATACGATTCAATTGCTGACGAATAGGTTGTTTATTGAAAAGGATTTTTCCAGAGTGAGGAATAATACCAATTAATGCTTTAATTAGAGTTGATTTACCAGCACCATTTGGTCCAATAATCCCAGTAATACTAGGTCCCTCCAAGTTTAAGGTGATATTATCCAGAGCTAATGTCTGTTGGTAAGACACATTAATATTTTCAATTTGAATCATTAGCTACCTCCTTGAGTTTAATATACTTTAAAATAAAAATTAAGTCAAGT
>OIXG01001964.1_pt1 | contig 17452 bp, 12 predicted proteins | sample 1587731 | NCBI WGS metagenome assembly OIXG01 (sample SAMEA3888908, study PRJEB22519) | human gut metagenome | biome: human gut; feature: human-associated habitat; material: faeces | place: Denmark | collected 2010
TTTAAAAAACTTAATATTGATTTGGTTGATTTTAAACTTGAATTCGGTAAGCTTGCCGACGGCAGTATTGTACTTGCAGATGAAATATCACCCGATACTTGCCGCTTTTGGGATTGCGATACACACGAAAAACTTGATAAAGACCGTTTCAGACGTGATATGGGCGGTGTAGAGGACGCATATAACGAAGTAATGAGCAGAGTAATGGGAAACAAATAAGATATAAAATAGGAGTATGTTATGCAAAAAATACATGAGGAATGCGGTGTTTTCGGAATATTTGACAATTGCAGAGAAAATGTTGCCGCGTCGTGCTATTACGGACTTTTTGCACTTCAGCACAGAGGACAGGAAAGCTGCGGTATTGTGGTAAACGACGACGGTGTTTTTACAAGTTACAAAGATATCGGGCTTGTAAATGACGTTTTTTCGGCACGTGTACTTGACGGACTCGGAGAGGGCAATATGGCAATTGGCCACGTTCGTTACGGAACAACGGGCAATACCGACAGGCTTAACGCACAGCCTATTGTGGTAAATCACATTAAAGGCCGTATGGCGCTTGCACATAACGGTAACCTTGTAAATTCTTACGAACTGCGTAGTGAGCTTGAACTTCAGGGTTCAATTTTTCATACAACAAGCGATACTGAAGTTATTTCATATATAATTACAAAAGAACGTATTAATTCCCCGTCTATCGAGGAGGCGGTAAACCGCGCTATGAATAAAATCAAGGGTGCGTACTCACTTGTAATTATGTCACCGTCAAAGCTTATTGCGGTACGTGACGAAAACGGGTTCAGACCCCTTTGCTACGGCAAAACAAAAGACGGACGCTATATTGTGGCATCCGAAACGTGTGCGCTTGACGCTGTTGACGCCGAATTTGTACGCGATGTTGAGCCGGGCGAAATTGTAATATTTACAAAAGACGGAGTAAAATCGATTAAAGAACATTGCGGCAAAGCACAAAAGAGTATTTGTATATTTGAGTATATATATTTTGCGCGCCCCGATTCGGTGATTGACGGTGTGGGAGTACACGAAGCGCGTCTTAAAGCAGGCGCCTGTCTTGCAATGGAACATCCTGTTCAGGCGGATGTTGTTGTGGGTGTTCCCGATTCGGGTATAGACGCGGCAATAGGTTATTCAAGACAATCGGGTATTCCGTACGGTATAGGTTTTATTAAAAACAAATATATAGGACGTACTTTTATATCACCGGGGCAAAAATCGCGTGAAGATAAAGTAAAAATAAAGCTTAATACAATAAACGAAACGGTTAAGGATAAACGTGTAGTTCTTATAGACGATTCTATTGTAAGAGGCACAACCTGCGCAAGAATTGTTAAACTTTTGCGTGATGCAGGAGCAAAGGAAGTTCATATGCGTGTATCGGCACCGCCGTTTTTAAACCCGTGTTATTACGGAACGGATATTGACTCGCGTGACAACTTGATTGCATGCAAACATACTGTGGAGGAAATTACAAAAATTATCGGTGCAGACAGCTTGGGGTATTTAAATGCCGACCATCTTAATTTGCTTATAGGCGCTCAGGCAAATAACGGCTATTGCAGTGCTTGCTTTACAAACCGTTATCCCACACAAACTCCGAAGCAAACCGATAAAAACAGATTTGAAAATAAAATTGGAAATAAAAATACAGCTGACAAGGAGAAAAACAATGAATAATTCAATGTCGGAAAGTTATAAAAATGCCGGTGTGGATATAACCGCCGGTTACAAAGCGGTTGAACTTATGAAAAAACATATTGCACGTACCGTTACAAGCGGAGCTTGCTGTGATATAGGCGGGTTTGGAGGTTTGTTTGAACTCGATCTTACGGGTATACAAAAACCTGTATTGGTAAGCGGAACGGACGGTGTCGGCACAAAGCTTAAATTGGCGTTTTTAACCGATAAGCACAACACGGTTGGCATAGACTGTGTTGCAATGTGTGTAAACGATATAATATGCTGCGGAGCAATACCTTTGTTGTTTCTTGATTATATTGCCTGCGGCAAAAATATACCCGAAAAAATTGCCGATATTGTATCGGGTATAGCCGAAGGTTGCGTACAGGCGGGAGCGGCGCTTGTAGGCGGCGAAACAGCTGAAATGCCCGGATTTTACCCCGAAAACGAGTATGACCTTGCCGGGTTTAGCGTAGGTGTTGCCGATAAATCAAAAATACTTGATAACAGTAAAGTTTGCGAGGGAGATGTAATTATAGGTCTTGCGTCATCGGGTGTTCATTCAAACGGTTTTTCACTTGTGCGAAAAGTGTTTGATATAGAAAATGCCGATATATTAAAACCTGTTGCCGAATTTGGCGGAAAAACACTCGGCGAAACACTCCTGACGCCGACAAAAATATATGTAAAGCCTATGCTTGCATTGTTTGACGAAATAACCGTAAAAGCCGTATCTCATATTACGGGCGGCGGTTTTTACGAAAATATTCCGCGCAGTATTCCAAAAGGTTTTGCCGCAAAAATAGAAAAATCGGCAGTAAAAGTTTTGCCTGTATTTGATGTAATTGCAAAAACAGGAAACATTCCCGAACGCGATATGTTTAATACTTTTAATATGGGTGTGGGAATGAGTGCGGTTGTATCAAAAACCGATGCAGACAGAGCTGTTGAAATTTTAAAACAAAACGGCGAAGACGCATATATTATAGGCGAAATAGTTAAATCGGACGAAAGTGTGATAATATGTTAACAAAAGCCAAAATTGCCGTACTTGTTTCGGGAGGCGGTACAAATCTTCAGGCACTTATTGACGCACAAAACAGCGGTGTAATTGCAAGCGGCAAAATATGTGCCGTTATATCCGACAGGGAAAACGCATATGCTCTCAAGCGTGCAAAAAAAGCGGGTATAGACGGATATTGCATATTAAAAAAAGATTATGCCTGCAATTTGGAGTTTGAAGAAAAAATATGTTCAGTATTACAGCAAAAGCAAGCAGATATAATTGTGCTTGCCGGGTTTTTAAGTATTTTAAGCGAACAGTTTACAAAAAAATACGCAAACCGTATAATAAACGTTCATCCGTCGCTTATACCGTCGTTTTGCGGAAAGGGATTTTACGGTCTTAAAGTACATAAGGCGGCACTTGATTACGGTGTAAAAATTACGGGTGCAACGGTTCATTTTGTAAATGAAATACCCGACGGCGGCAAAATCATTATGCAAAAAGCCGTAGAAGTAAAAGAAGACGACACCCCCGAAATATTGCAAAGGCGCGTAATGGAGCAGGCGGAATGGATTATATTGCCGCGTGCGGTTGAAAAAGTGTGCAGTGATATTGTAAAAGGTGAGCATAGGAGGAATTTATAGTGAGTGTTTATTCTGTAAAAAATATTGCCGACGCAGTTGGCGCAAACGATTATGTGGGCAGAGGAATTGTAATAGGCAAAACACCGAACGGACAATATGCCGTATGCGCATATTTTATTATGGGACGTTCCGAAAACAGCCGTAATCGTATTTTTACCCAAACGGGAGAAGAAGTTATAATTTATCCGTTTGACGAAAGCAAAGTAAAAGACCCGTCGCTTATAATTTATTCGCCTATAAGAGTATACGAAAATAATCTTATTGTAACAAACGGCGACCAAACAGATACCGTTTACAACTTTTTAAGAGATGGCAAAACATTTGAACAAGCGCTTGAAACACGTGAGTTTGAACCGGATGTTCCTAATTTTACACCTCGTATAAGCGGTATGCTCACATTTGACGATAATGATTTTACATATAAAATGAGTATTCTAAAAAGTGTTGATGAAAACGGCAGCGCGTGTGCAAGATACACATTTTGCTATCCGTCGCAAAAAGGATTGGGGCATTTTATTCATACATACAAGCAAAACGGAAATCCTATACCCACATTTTGCGGAGAACCCGAGCGTGTATCGATAAGTGATGATATTAATGAATTTACCGATTGCATTTGGAATGCGCTTGACAGCGAAAATAAAATTTCGCTTTATGTGCGCTATGTTGATTTAAAAACGGGCGACGTACAAAACAGAATGGTTAATAAAAACAAAAACAAATAGTACGAAAGGAATAATGTGTATTATGAAAGAATTTGAACTCAAATACGGTTGTAATCCCAATCAAAAGCCTGCAAAGATATATATGAAAAACAGTAACGATTTGCCTATTGAAATATTAAGCGGCAGACCCGGGTATATTAATTTTCTTGACGCATTCAACAGTTGGCAGCTTGTAAAAGAAGTAAAAGAAGCACTCAATGAGGTGTGTGCGGCAAGTTTTAAACACGTAAGTCCCACATCGGCGGCTACAGGTACCAAAATGACAGACGAGCTTAAAAAAGCTTGCTTTGTTGATGATATTGACGGACTCGATATGTCGCCTCTTGCAACCGCTTATGCACGTGCAAGGGGTACCGACAGAATGAGTTCGTTCGGCGATTGGATAGCTCTTTCCGACAAATGCGATGTTGTAACGGCAAAACTTATAAAGCGTGAAGTATCGGACGGTGTTATTGCACCCGATTATGACGCGGAAGCATTGGAAATTTTAAAATCAAAACGCGGCGGTAATTATAACATTGTAAAAATAGATAAAGACTATGTTCCCGAAGAAAAAGAAACAAAAGATGTTTTCGGCATTACCTTTGAGCAGGGCAGGAACAACTTTAAAATTAACAAAGAACTTTTAAATGAAATTGTTACCGAAAATAAAAATATGCCGCAAAGTGCGGTAAGAGATTTAATTATTGCGCTGATTACGCTAAAGTACACACAATCAAACTCCGTATGCTATGCCAAGGACGGACAGGCAATAGGTGTGGGTGCCGGGCAGCAGTCAAGAATACACTGCACGCGTCTTGCAGGTAACAAAGCTGATATTTGGCATTTAAGACAGCACAAAAAAGTGCTTGAATTGCCGTTTTTGGATACGGTTAAACGTCCCGACAGGGATAATGCGATTGATGTATATATATCCGATGAATGTGAAGATATACTTGCCGACGGAAAATGGCAGAATATTTTTAAATATAAACCCGAACCTTTTACAAAAGGCGAACAAAGAGAGTATTTATCGTCAATTTCGGGTGTTGCTCTTGCATCAGATGCGTTTTTCCCGTTTGGCGACAATATAGAACGTGCAAAAAAAAGCGGCGTATCGTATATTGCACAGCCCGGAGGCTCTATAAGAGATGACAATGTAATAGATACCTGCAACAGATACGGTATGGCAATGTGCTTTACGCATATGCGCCTTTTCCATCATTAAAAAGTGAGGTTATGAATATGAAAGTTATGGTAGTAGGCGGCGGTGGCCGTGAACACGCTATTATAAAAAAAATAAAGCAAAGTCCTTATGTTACAAAAATATATGCGCTTCCCGGAAACGGCGGTATTGCAAACGATGCCGAATGTGTTGATATTTCGGCAAAAGATATTGACGGTATAGTGAAATTTGCAACGGATAACAGTATAGAATTTGCCGTTGTTGCACCTGATGACCCGTTAGTGTTAGGCGCGGTTGACGCACTTAAGCAAAAGGGAATACCTTGTTTTGGACCCGATAAAAAGGCGGCAATAATAGAGGGAAGTAAGGTTTTTTCCAAAAACCTTATGAAAAAATACAATATTCCAACGGCACAATACGAAGTATTTTCCGATATGGAAAAAGCACTTGATTATCTTGATACGGCACCTGTTCCCACAGTTGTTAAGGCTGACGGCCTTGCACTCGGCAAAGGCGTTATAATTGCACAAACGAGAGATGAGGCAAAACAGGCGGTTAAATCTATGATGAAAGACAAGGTTTTTGGCGAGAGCGGCAAAAGTATTGTTATTGAAGAATTTTTAAACGGCCCCGAGGTGTCTGTTTTAACATTTACTGACGGAAAAACCATAATACCTATGGTATCGTCTATGGACCACAAACGCGCTCTTGACGGCGATGAGGGGCTTAACACGGGCGGTATGGGTACCGTTGCGCCAAACCCGTATTATACAAAAGATATTGCCGATAAATGTATGAAAGAAATATTTATACCTACAATTAATGCAATGAACAGCGAGGGCAGGAGCTTTAGCGGATGTCTTTATTTTGGGCTTATGCTTACAAAAGAAGGTCCTAAAGTAATAGAGTATAACTGCCGTTTCGGCGACCCCGAAACACAGGTTGTGCTTCCGCTGCTTAAAAGCGACTTGTTTGAAATATTTATGAAAATATCGGATAAAAAGTTAGATGAGGCAAATGTTGAATTTTCGGACGGTGCGGCTTGCTGTGTTGTTATGGCGTCTAAGGGATATCCGCAAAAATATGATACGGGATATGAAATTAAAATGCCGGCCGATAAAAATATATATGTTGCCGGAGCAAGATTAGACGGCGGCAAGCTTTTAACATCGGGCGGACGTGTGCTTGGAGTTACCGAAACAGCTTCAAATTTAAAAGAGGCGGTAAATAAGGCTTACGATACCGTTAAAACGGTAAGCTTTGAAAATGCGTACTACAGAAAAGATATAGGCAAAAAGGCGCTTTGCGCAGTTCAAACATCGGAGGAATAAAAATGGTATACAGAGTATATGTTGAAAAAAAAGATGAATTTGCAAACGAGGCACACAGTCTTAAAAAAGATTTAACCGAGCTTATTGGTATAAGCGGTATTAAGGATGTACGTGTTATAAACAGGTACGATGTTGAAAACATTGACAAAGATTTGTTTGATTATTGCGTAAAAACAGTTTTTTCCGAACCGCAGCTCGACAATGTGTCATATTGCTTGGAAAATCAAAGCGAGGCTATGTTTGCGGTTGAATTTTTACCGGGACAGTTTGACCAGCGTGCAAACTCTGCGGCAGAGTGCATACAGCTTATTTCAAAGGGCGAAAAACCTATTGTGCGCTCGGCTAAAGTATATATATTGTACGGAAATATTACACAAAATGATTTGGATGCGGTAAAAAAATATGTAATTAACCCTGTTGAGGCGCGTGAGGCATCATTTGACGAATACGAAACACTTAAAGTCAATTACGCTATTCCCACAGAAGTTGAAACCGTAGACGGTTTTTGCAATTTTGATGAAAAACAATTAAAGGATTTTATACTTGAAAAAGGATTGGCAATGGATTTTGACGATATAAAATTCTGTCAAAATTATTTTGCGGGCGAAAAGCGCGACCCCACAATTACCGAAATAAAAATGATTGACACATATTGGTCGGATCATTGCAGACATACAACATTTTCTACAATAATAGACGGTGTTGATTTTGCATACGATTTACACAAAAAAGCATACGATTGTTATGTTGCAACACGCAGAAACATTAACGATAAAAAGCCTATAACACTTATGGATATAGGTACAATTGCGGCAAAGCTTTTAAAATCGGAGGGACTTTTAAATAAGCTTGACGAATCGGAAGAAATAAATGCGTGCACAGTTAAAATAGATGTTGACGTTGACGGTACGCCCGAAAAATGGCTGCTTTTATTTAAAAACGAAACTCATAATCACCCAACCGAAATTGAACCTTTCGGCGGTGCCGCAACGTGTATAGGCGGAGCAATACGCGATCCTCTGTCAGGCAGAAGTTATGTATATGCAGCAATGCGTGTTACGGGTGCGGCAAATCCTCTTACACCCGTAAGCGAAACAATAGAAGGAAAACTTTCACAGCGTAAAATTGTAACAACAGCTGCAAACGGCTACAGTTCATACGGCAATCAAATCGGCCTTGCAACGGGACAGGTTGATGAAATATATCACCCCGGTTATGCGGCAAAACGTATGGAAATCGGTGCGGTTATTGCGGCGACTCCCGCAATAAATGTTCGCCGTGAACTTCCGCAGGAGGGAGATATTGTAATACTTCTGGGCGGAAAAACGGGACGTGACGGCTGCGGCGGAGCAACAGGTTCGTCAAAATCGCATACTTTAAAATCACTTGAAAATTGCGGTGCGGAAGTACAAAAAGGTAATGCGCCCGAAGAAAGAAAACTTCAAAGATTATTTAGAAACAGTGAGGCATCACGTCTTATAAAACGATGCAATGATTTTGGCGCCGGAGGTGTATCGGTTGCGGTAGGCGAGCTTGCCGACGGCCTTGAAATTAATCTTGACGCTGTTCCCAAAAAATACGACGGCTTGGACGGCACCGAACTTGCAATTTCGGAATCGCAGGAACGTATGGCGGTTGTTGTTGATTCAAAAGACGTTAAGCGTTTTTGCGAAATTGCGGAAAGCGAAAACCTTGAGGCAACCGTTATTGCCGAGGTAAAAGAAAAACCGTACCTTGTTATGTATTGGAACGGCAATAAAATTGTAAATATATCACGTGAATTTTTAAATTCAAACGGTGCGGAAAAACACATAAAAATTTCTCCGCAGCCGCCTCAAGATTTTAATAAACAAATTACAGGCGATTTTATTGACGAATACAAAAAACTTGCGGATGATTTAAATATTTGCTCCAAAAGAGGGCTTTCGGAACGATTTGACTCAACAATCGGTGCAGGCAGTGTTCTTATGCCTTTTGGCGGCAAATATCAGCGTACACCCGTACAGGCTATGGTAAACAAAATTTCGGTTGAGAAAAAGCATACCGATACATGTTCCGTTATGGCTTGGGGATATAATCCGTTTATATCCGAAAAAAGTCCGTATCACGGTGCATATATGGCAGTTGTTGAGTCGGTAAGCAAGCTTATTGCAACCGGCGCAAAATTTGAGGATGTATATTTAACTTTTCAGGAATATTTTGAAAAGCCAAATAAAGACGAACAACGCTGGGGTAAACCGTTTGCGGCGCTTTTAGGTGCGTTTATGGCGCAAAAAGAGCTTAAAATTGCGGCAATAGGTGGCAAAGATTCAATGAGCGGTTCTTTTGAAAATCTTGATGTTCCGCCGACGCTTGTATCGTTTGCCGTAACATGCGAAAATGTTAAATCCGTAATTTCACCGGAGTTTAAAGCGCCCGGACACAAGGTTGTTTTGGTTCGCCCCGTGTATGATAAATACGGACTCCCCGTAACGGTGTCGCTTGTTCACTGCTTTGATGTTGTTAATTCAATGATAAAAAGCGGAAATGCCGTTGCTGCATATACAATTACATACGGCGGTGTTGCCGAAGCGGTACTTAAAATGTCTATGGGCAATAAAATAGGATTTAAGTTCAGCGACGGTTTATCGCTCAATGAAATATTCGGTTATTGTTACGGCGGATTTTTGCTTGAACTTAAAGAAGACGCCGATATAGGAGTTGAAATAGGATATACCGACAGCTGCGAAAAAATATTTTACGGTGACGATATTATTGAGCTTGATACACTTTATAATTTATACGAGAACAAGCTTGAAAGTATTTTTCCCTGTAACAATGTTAAATGCAGCGGCGAAAAACCGAAAACATTTACATATAACGCAAGCGGAAAAGAAAAAACAAAGTTTGCAACGTATTTGTGTGAAAAACCCAAAATGCTTATACCTGTATTCCCCGGTACAAACTGCGACGACACCGCAAAATCGGCAGAGGACGCAGGCATTGAAACCGAGATATTTGTAATAAACAACTTGTCGAGTAAAAATATTACGGCATCGGTTGAACAATTTGCAAAAAAAGTTGACGAGTCTAATATTATATTTATCCCCGGAGGATTTTCGGGCGGAGACGAACCTGACGGTTCGGGTAAATTTATTACCGCATTTTTCAGAAACCCCGAAATTAAACAAGCCGTAACAAATCTTTTAGATAAAAGAGAGGGACTTATGGCAGGTATTTGCAACGGATTTCAGGCACTTATAAAACTCGGTCTTGTACCGTACGGTAAAATAATAGATACCGACGAAAACAGCCCGACGCTTACATACAACACCATTGCACGCCACCAATCCAAACTTGTGCGTACGCGCGTATGCTCAAACAAATCGCCTTGGCTTTCAAAAACCGAGGTAGGCGAAATATATACTGTTCCCATATCTCACGGCGAGGGAAGATTTGTTGCCGACTGTAACTTAATCGATAAGCTTGCAGAAAACGGACAGATAATAACCCAATATGTTGATATGTCGGGACAGCCAACATACGATATTCAGTATAACCCCAATGGTTCATACAGTGCAATTGAGGGCATTACATCGCCGGACGGACGAATTTTGGGCAAAATGGGACATTCGGAGAGAATTGGAAAAGATTTATACAAAAACGTACCCGGTGTGTATGAAATGGGATTGTTCCAATCGGCTGTTAAATATTTCAAAAGATGATTTTGTAAAGGAGATATACGGCAATGAAAACCGATATTGAAATAGCGCAAAGCGTTAAAATGAAAAACATAGCGGAAATTGCAAAAAATACGGGTATAGATGAAAAATATCTTGAAATGTACGGGAGATATAAAGCAAAAATCGATTTATCCGTTTTAAAAGAAAACAAAAACACTGACGGTAAACTTGTATTGGTAACCGCAATTACCCCAACACCTGCCGGAGAGGGTAAAACAACCACAACAATAGGCTTGGCTGACGGTATGAAACGCATTGGTAAAAATGTGTGCGTGGCATTAAGAGAACCGTCGCTCGGCCCTGTGTTTGGCATAAAAGGTGGGGCTGCCGGCGGTGGATATGCCCAGGTTGTGCCTATGGAGGATATAAACTTACATTTTACGGGTGATTTTCACGCAATAGGAGCAGCAAACAATTTGCTTGCCGCAATGCTTGACAATCATATTCATCAGGGTAATGCACTTGGAATTGATACACGCAGAATAACCTGGAAACGCTGTGTGGATATGAACGACAGACAGTTAAGATTTGTGGTTGACGGTCTTGGCGGAAAGGTGAACGGCACACCGCGTGAGGACGGATTTGACATAACGGTTGCCTCCGAAATAATGGCAGTATTGTGCCTTGCAAGCTCCATTACCGATTTAAAAGAAAGGCTTTCACGCATTATAGTAGGGTATGACTTTGATGGTAATCCTGTAACTGCAGGTATGCTCAATGCTGCAGGTGCAATGACAGCTCTTTTAAAAGACGCACTTAAACCCAACCTTGTGCAAACACTTGAGGGAACACCGGCATTTGTACACGGAGGACCGTTTGCAAATATTGCACACGGATGTAACAGTGTTCTTGCAACGCGTCTTGCATTAAAACTTGGAGATTATGCAATTACCGAGGCGGGTTTTGGAGCGGATTTGGGAGCTGAAAAGTTTTTGGATATAAAATGCCGCATGTCCGGGCTTAAACCGTCGGCAGTTGTTCTTGTGGCAACAGTAAGAGCGCTTAAAATGCACGGAGGTGTATTAAAAGCTGACTTGGCACAAGAAAACACCGAATCATTAAAAAAAGGTATGCCTAATCTTATGCGCCATTTGCATAACATTACAAATGTATATAAACTGCCGTGTGTAGTGGCGGTAAATAAATTTCCTACCGATACCGAAAATGAAATAAAAATAGTAATAGATATGTGCAAACAAGCCGGGGTAAACGTGGTATTGTCTGATGTTTGGGCAAAAGGCGGCGAGGGCGGAATTGAACTTGCAAATGAGGTTGTACGTCTTTGCAATGACGGCAAAAACAATTTTGAATTTGCATATTCGGTAGATGAAAGCATTGAAGAAAAAATATCCGATATAGTTAAAAAAATATATGGCGGAAACGGTGCGGTATTTACACCCGGGGCAAAAAAACAAATTGCACGTTTAACCGAACTCGGATTTGGTAATATGCCGGTATGTATGGCAAAAACACAGTACAGTTTTTCGGATGATGCAAAAAAACTCGGGGCACCCGAAAACTTTGAAGTTACGGTACGAAATGTAAAAGTTTCGGCAGGCGCGGGATTTGTAGTTGCGCTTACAGGTGATATTATGACTATGCCGGGACTTCCTAAAAAGCCCGCAGCGGAGAAAATAGACGTTGACGAAAACGGTGTAATTACAGGACTGTTTTAATTGTCTTTTATAAATGTAAGCTGAATTTGGCGTACAGCAAAATGTAAATATTTTGCTGTACGCCCTTGTTTTTTTCTGTTAACTGTAAATACTGTAACCGGCGAAAAATGAAACTTCAATACTGCTTAAAAACTATTAAAAATTGTTTGCTGTTAAGGAGACAAACTATATTTATGAAAAAAGATAGGTAGAGCCGCAGTGGTAGATATATTGATAAAACTTCGGATGAATTGCCGGGTATAAGAAAAAAGTCATTTATTCTTCTGTTTGCAGGCAGAAAAACAAGGCTGTAGTCAACCCGATTTAAAAATCGTTATGCTACAGACCCTTCTTTATACAATGAAATATCACCCGCTATGCGGTTGGATTTTTATTGTATAGCATCTTTATTTTTGCCGGTGTATGCTCAATTTGGATTGAAAAGCTCAAAAACTTTGAGGTTGTTAAGGGCATCCTTCATTGCGGATGATGAAGAAAAACCGAGTTTTTTCATTATTCGGGACATATGAGATCTTACAGTTGTATCTTCCACAAAATACTTTTCGGAAAGCTGCTTATAAGAATAACCCATACAATAATGCTTTAAAATTTCGAACTCTAGGTTTGAAAGATGAATCAGGTTTGCAAAAATATATAAAAGCGATTGTTGTCGGTCTTTAATTTCTTTACATTCATCAATGAGTTTGATGGCTATATCATGTGACAGAAGGTTTTTGTCGCAGGCAACAGCCTTGATTGTGTCGATGATTTCCGAAACTGGCGAGTCTTTTAACACGTAATTCACAGCCCCCTGAGACAGTGCGTCAAAAATCAAGGATTTGTTATTATTGATGGTTAAAATCCTTCAAAGCCTTTGCCTTTCTTGCTAATTTCGTATTGCCGCTTTTTGATGCATTGTTTGGGTTTTCGCTAGAAAAGTGCTAGAAAAATGTTAGAAAAAATATATGAAAGAATAAAACAGTTTTGCAGAATAAGTGTACCTTAAAAACAAATAATAAATAAGGGAAAATTTTCTTAATATATTGACATTTCCCTTAATATGTGATAATATTTAAGGGGAAGAAAGGGGGTTAAGGGCATGAGAATGTTTAATTATTCGATAATCAAAGAACATAAATGGGATTCTGAACTTCTCGGTCTTGTAGCTAGCATATATAAAGAAGCTGGGAAACAGGACTTCTATTTAAAGATGCGCCCGGAAGAGCTTGAAAAACTTGTGGAAATCGCAAAGATACAAAGCACAGAGTCTTCCAATGCAATCGAAGGTATCGTTACAACAAATACACGTATTAAACAACTTGTAGCAGAAAAGACGACTCCCAGAACCCGTGATGAACAAGAAATTGCGGGATACAGAGATGCTCTTAATATCATCCACGAGAATTTTGATGCGATTCCTGTTTCCAAAAACTATATACTTCAGCTTCATAAAATAATGTACAGTCATATGAATAATCCAATGGCAGGCAAAACAAAGAGTGTGCAAAATTATATAAGCGCAACTTACCCTGACGGACATTCAGAGGTTTTATTTACTCCGCTTGCACCATTTGAAACGGAAGAAGCTCTTGATAAAATCTGTGAAGAATATAATAAAGTTATCGGTAATTTTGAACTTGAACCATTGATTGCAATTCCAACATTCATTCACGATTTTCTCTGCATTCATCCTTTTAATGACGGAAATGGAAGAATGTCAAGACTGCTTACCACCTTGTTACTTTACAGAAGCGGATTTTATGTTGGTAAATACATCTCGCTTGAAGCTAAAATTGCAGGCAATAAAGATTTATACTACGATTCCATTAACAAATCTCAGGATGGATGGCATGAGGGTTTAGAGGATGTAACACCGTTTATAAAATATATCCTTGGTACTATCCTTGCTGCATATAAAGACTTTGAAGACAGATTTTCCATCGTAGAAGAAAAACTTCCTGCAATCGAAATGGTAAGAAAGGCATCACTGAATAAGGTGGGGCGTTTTATCAAACAGGATATCAGAGAACTCTGTCCGTCACTCAGCATAAGCTCCATTGAAGGGGCACTTCGCAAAATGGTGAGCGAAGGAGAGCTAAAGCGTGAAGGTTCGGGCAAGTCTACTTGCTATCACAGATTAAAATAAAATCAGAAAGGTTTTGATGTTATGAACAGACCGCACATAATCTGTCACATGGTGACATCAATAGACGGAAAGGTTACGGGAGAATTTTTGTCCCGACAGGAATGTGAAAAGCCAACAGAAATATACTATGAAGTCAACCGCAACTATAAAGCAGATGGTTTTATCTGTGGTCGCGAAACTATGCAAGAAAGCTTTGCAGGTAAGGAAGATACACCTCTATATAAATATAAAAATGTAGAGGTGCCGAGTAGTGATTTTATAGGAGATAAGAATGCAAAGTTTTTCGCTGTTTCTTTTGACAGGCATGGACATATCGGCTGGAAAAGTAATTATATAAAAGATGAAGATTCAGGATACGACAATGCACATATAATAGAAGTTGTTGAAGGTGATGCAGTTAGTGCTATCTCTTTAGCGTATTTTAGAGATATTGGAATTTCATATATTGGCGCAGATACAGAAGGCGAAAATATACCATTAGCACTGCAAAAACTAAAAGAGAACTTTGGTATTAATAAACTTTTGCTTGAAGGTGGTAGTGCCATAAATGCATCATTCTTGCGTGCAGGTGTGGTAGATGAACTAAGCCTTGTAGTAGCACCCGTTATTGCAAACAAAGCAGATAAATTATTGTTTGAATACAGCAGTATTACAGACTTTAAATTAAAAGAAATCAAACAATACGACGATGTTGTCTGGATGAATTATATACGAAAATAAGGTGGTTTATTAAATGAATGACAAAAAAGAATTTTTAGCGACAGAGCCTATCGGTAAGCTTTTGTTCAGACTGTCTATTCCGACGGTTGTGGCACAGCTTATCAATATGCTTTACAATATAGTTGACCGCATATACATAGGTCATATGCCCGGTGATGGCAGTTTGGCACTTACGGGTGTTGGTGTTTGTATGCCGATAATTATGCTTGTTTCAGCGTTTGCGGCATTAGTAAGCTCAGGCGGTGCGCCAAGAGCGTCTATCTTTATGGGTGAAAAGGATAATGAGTCTGCCGAAAAGACACTGGGTAACTGCTTTAGTCTGCAGATTGTTGTGTCAGTTATCCTGACCGCAGTTTTGCTTATCTGGAACAAGGATTTACTTCTTGCCTTTGGTGCAAGTGAAAACACAATCGGCTATGCAACCGATTATATGAGCATATATGCCATTGGCACTTTGTTTGTGCAGATTACCTTGGGTATGAACACATTTATCACAGCGCAAGGCTTTACCACTATATCGATGGTTTCGGTAATTATCGGTGCGGTGTGCAATATTGTGCTTGACCCCATATTTATATTTGGCTTTGATATGGGAATAAAGGGTGCGGCACTTGCAACTATCATTTCGCAGATGCTTTCTTGCGTATGGATTATCTATTTCCTCTGCGGTAAAAAGACACAGCTTAAAATAAAGAAAGAAAACTTAAAACTTCGGGCAGACATCATTCTGCCTTGTATCGCACTTGGAACAGCGGCGTTTGTTATGCAGTCAAGCGAAAGTGTGATTTCTGTTTGCTTTAATTCTTCACTCCTTAAATATGGTGGAGATATTGCAGTCGGTGCTATGACCATTATGACAAGTGTTATGCAGTTTGCAATGTTACCGCTGCAGGGAATTGCACAAGGTGCTCAACCCATTACAAGCTACAATTTCGGTGCTAAAAGAGCAGACAGAGTAAAGAAAACATTCCGTTTGCTTTTAATCACTTGCCTTACATATTCTATCGCACTCTGGACGGCGGTTATGATAGCTCCGCAAGTGTTTGTTAAGATATTTACATCAGATAGCACCCTTGCGCATTTTGCAGCCCCGATGCTGAGAATTTATCTCGGCGGACTTGGTCTCTTTGGCATACAGATTGCCTGCCAGATGACCTTTACATCGCTTGGCAAAGCGGCAAACTCTATTGTGGTTGCAGTTGTGCGTAAATTCGTATTGCTCCTTCCGCTGATTTATATTATGCCAAGCATTTTGGCAGACAAGACACAGGCGGTCTATATGGCAGAACCTGTGGCGGATATTATTGCAGTTACATTTACAGCAATACTGTTTGCATTCCAGTTTAAGAAGGCATTGAAAGAGATAACGGAGGTATAAAAATGAAGATAGTTATTGTTGGAGGAGTTGCAGGCGGCGCTACGGCTGCGGCAAGAATTAGAAGACTTGATGAAAGTGCGGAGATAATCATTTTTGAGCGAAGCGGATATGTTTCTTACGCAAACTGCGGACTCCCTTACTATATCGGCGGAGAAATCTCTGACAAAGAAGACTTGTTTTTGCAGACTCCCGAAGGATTTTGGTCGAGATTTAAAATTGATGTAAGAACTCTCCATGAGGTAACTAAAATAAATCGTGAAAGAAAAACTGTTACAGTTTTGGATAAAATGAGCGGAAAATTGTTTGAAGAAAGCTACGATAAACTCATTTTATCTCCAGGTGCAAAGCCTGTTATGCCTGATTTTTGCAAGGGTGATTGCAGAAACATTTTCACACTTCGCACAGTGGAAGATACACTTAAAATCCGTGAGTTTACAGACAACAATCCGATTAAGACGGCAGTTATCATCGGCGGTGGGTTTATAGGGCTTGAGATGGCGGAAAATCTTAAAAATCGAGGAATAGATGTTACTGTAATTCAAAAAGGCGACCACCTTTTAAACACAGTAGATAGTGACATTGCATCATTTATTCACACAAATTTAAGGTCACAGGGCATCAATATTTTTTTAAATGCCAATGTAAAAAGTATTGAGAATAACATAGTTGTTACCGATTGTCAGGAGATACCTGCCGATATGGTCGTTGTATCTGTTGGTGTTTTGCCTGAAAACACGCTTGCAAAGGATGCCGGACTCGCATTGGGCGTAAAGGGGGCAATTGCAGTTTCTGACAATATGCAAACCTCGGATAAGGATATTTATGCAGTGGGCGATGCGGTAGAGGTGGAAAACTTTATTTCAAAGGATAAGGCAGTTATAACATTAGCAGGCCCTGCCAATAAAGAGGGGCGAATTGCGGCAGACAATATTTACGGAATTAACAGCACTTATAAAGGCACTCAAGGTGCATCGGTTATTAAGCTCTTTGATATGACAGTAGCATCAACAGGAATGACTGAAACTCAGCTTAAATTAAGCAATATTGCTTACGAAAAAGTTATTCTTTCGCCCCTTTCTCACGCAGGATACTATCCTGGTGCTAACGTTATGACCTTAAAGGTTATATTTGAAAAGGAAAGCTATAAAATCCTCGGCGCACAAGCGGTAGGTTATGAGGGTGTTGAAAAAAGGATTGATGTAATTGCTACGGCACTTTTTGCAGGACTTACAGCGGACAAGCTAAAAGACCTTGAGCTT
>OIXG01001967.1_pt1 | contig 17420 bp, 13 predicted proteins | sample 1587731 | NCBI WGS metagenome assembly OIXG01 (sample SAMEA3888908, study PRJEB22519) | human gut metagenome | biome: human gut; feature: human-associated habitat; material: faeces | place: Denmark | collected 2010
GAATTCCAGTTTTTTCCGATTTTTTTGTGCAGAACATCAGGGCCAAAAGCTGCTCCCGGCGCAGGCAGCCAAACGCCGCGCTCACATTCAGTTGTGCTGTTTCAGGGCGCAGACCGCAATGCTCAAAGCACTCCAAGCTGCCTGATACATCAGGACAGCGGCCACCGACAGGGTGCCGATGCTGCCCGCGTAGGTCAGCAGAACACCGATGACCACCGAGAACCAGACCGAGACCATCTGCACCGTGGTGGCGCTCGTCTCGGCGTTCTGGGCCTTTTCCGCCGCGCGCAGGCCGCCGATCAGGCTGGCAAAGCCCTTATCATGCAGCATACAGCAGCGGGCCGTCTCGTCCGGCTGGGCAGGGGTCAGCGCGCTGCACTGCTCCTGATCCAGCAGGGTGATCATTCCCTCGGGCAGATGGTAAGCCTCGGTGATGTGGCGGGCCGTCAGGCTGGGGTCCTCGCAGGTGACCAGCAGGCGGATGTTCTCCCGCTGCAGCACCTCCAGCCCGCGGGCGGCGTTGCGGCCGCCCACATAGTGGAGCACGAACATGGCGTGCAGGCTGCCAGAAACAGCCAGATACAGGATCTGCAGCGCGCCGTTCTGGGAGTGCTCATCCTCGTACTCCTGCTCGGGCAGGGGCACCCCCTCCCGCTCCATGTACAGCCGGTTGCCGATGAGCACCCGGTTGTTATCGCACCAGGCGGCAAAGCCAAGGCCGTGGTGGATCTCCAAGTCCTTCACAGGGTACAGGATCTCGGTGCGGTCCTCGATGATCTGGCGGAACAGACCCCGCAGGGTCTCACAGCTGTGGTTGAGGATGCTGGCCGCATAGAGGATGGCACGGTCGATGCGGCCGCCCTTGAAGATGCGGATGTCCTCCAGATTCACGCTGTCGGCGGTAAAGAGCTCGTCGGCATCCACCTGCACGGTGTCCACACCGCCCAGCTCCTCAATGGCAGCCCAGCCGGGCACCACAGCACCGGCGGCGGCTGCGGTCTTTTGCAGGCGCAGAGAAGCGATGCCCGCAACCAGGGTGGAGGACAGCGGTGCACCCATGCAGAGCATGGAGGTCAGGGCTGCGGCCATGCCGTTGGGCCCGCCGCCAAACAGCAGGAACACCAGCCCGCTGAGCACGGCAGCACCCAGCAGGATCAGGGCTGTCTTGCGGGCGCGGCGCTCACTGGCGCGCTCCCCGAAGCTCTGCTCCACCAGCGCTTCGTCCCACTGGACAGGGCGGCTGAGCAGCACCCAGGGGTCTTTCTGATCCAGGCTCCGGGCCAGCACCCGGATCAGGTCCTTATCCCGGACACGGAATGCGCCCTGCAGCCCCTCGGGGGATCGGGCGGCAAGGTCATAGCCGTTTCTGACGGCAGTCAGCAGGACACGGCTGCCCAGCAGGGCCAGGAACAGGCCCAGTGCGGCCACGCCGGAAAGCAGCGTCCAGCTGGAGTTCTGATAGCTCTGGGCGTTGAGCAGGGCGACCGCAGCCTGCACCAGCGCACCGCAGGCGGCCAGCGCCGGCATGGTGTCTGCACTGGGGCGGCCCTTGAGGCCCTGCAGGCCATCCCGCAGGACAGGCCAGCCCACAGCCAGCGCACCGGCCAGAAAGAGCAGGTTGGCGGCATAGAACGCCGCCGGGGCGATCACGGGGTCAAGGGAGGCCACAGGGGCCAGCAGCCCCTCGGCAACAAGGCCAAAGTGGAGCAGTACCACCGCAAGGATGCCCTCCAGCACATACCGCAGCGTCAGCTCCGCGCCCATCCGGCGGAGCTTCTCCCCCACCTGCTCGGGCGTTTCCGGCTCGGCTTCTTCAGGCTTCTCCTCAGCCTCCGGGGCGGCGGGGGCCGCTTCCTCAGCAGGCTGGGCCGGGGCCTCCTCTGCCGGGGCGGCAGGCCGGGCGGGTGCTTCGTCCTCTTCCAGCCCCATCAGCGGCAGGCTCATGCTGTCGTCCTTGCTGGGGGCCGTGGTGCGGGTAGGGGCCTGCGGCTCGTTCTCGTCCGCGCCCTTGCCAAAGAACTGGAACGCCGTTTCCGGTTCCGGCTCAACCTCTGGCGCGGCTTCCGGGGCAGACTTCGCCTGCTTTACCGACTGATCCTCGGCAAACACCATGGGGATGGCCGGGCCCTCAGGCGCTGCGGGAGCTTCCGGCTCCACGGCCAGCACCTCTTCGGGGGCATCCTGCACCTCCTCCACCGGGGCAGGCTTGGGGGTGCCATAGAGCATGGCCTTGAGTTCGGCCATCTCTGCATCCTCCTGCTGCTCCTGCGGGGTCAGGGGTTCCTGGCGGCGGGGCGGCTCCGGCTTTTTCTCGGGCTGGGGTGCGGGCCGGGGTTCCGGCTTCGGCGCTGCGGGGGCTTCCGGCGCGGTGGGCAGAGCCACAGGCTCTGCTTCCTCCAGCTCTCCGGGCTCCAATGCCAGCTCCAGGCCGGCCTCGGCTTCTTCCTCATGGCCCAGCACGATCTCACCCGTGGGCGGCAGCTCATTCTGCACGGTCGGGGCGGCGGCAGGCTCTTCTTTGTCCTTTTCGCGGTGAAAGAGCTTGCCCAGCAGGCTGCCGGTATTCTCCTTTTCCTCATCGCGGCGCTTCATCTCTTCGGGCACCTGTGCCACGCTGGTGCTGAAAAACGTGCGGAACTTCTCGTTCTGCGCATCGATCTCTTCCTGTGTCAGCTCTTTGCGCTTATCATCCTTTGGCATCCTAGTCCCTCCCTGTTCTGGTCACGGCGGTCTGGCCGCTGTTTCTTACTCTGCGGCGCGCTGGCTCTGGATCTCGTACAGGATGATGCCGGCCGCCACTGAGACATTGAAGCTGTCCACACCGGTGCCCTGAGCGGCCATATCCAGCCGCACCACACCATCGCAGAGCTTTTTCACCAGCTGGGATACACCGCTGCCCTCGCTGCCCAGCACCAGTGCGATGGGGCCGGTCAGGTTGTTCTTGCGCAGGGGCACACCGTCCATATCGGCACAGTAGACGAACACCCCCTGATCCTTTAGGCGGCGGATGGTCTCGCCGATGTTGGCCACGCGGGCCACAGGCAGGCGCTCGGCCGCACCGGCACTGGACTTGATAACGGTGGGGGTCACGGACGCGCCGCCCCGCTTGGGGATGACGATGCCGTGGGCTCCGCACAGCAGAGCAGAGCGCATCACCGCGCCCAGATTATGGGGGTCCTCGATGCCGTCACTCAGCACCAGGAAAGGAGGCTCCTCCTTCTCTCTGGCAACGTTCAGCAGGTCCTCCACGGTCACATATTCGATCTCGCTGGCAAAGGCGGCCACGCCCTGGTGGCTCTCGGTGCCGGTCATCAGGCGCAGCTTGTTGGGATGCACCCGCTTGACCGTGGCCCCGGCCTCCTTGGCCATGGCGGTATAGTAAGCTGCCACGGCGGGGGCCATGCCCTCCGCGATCAGCACGGTATCCACGCCGGAACCGCTCTTGAGCAGCTCGGTCACGGGGTTTTTGCCGTAGACCAGGCTCTCATTCTTGGGCTGCTCCTCCGTGCTGCTGCGGCGGGGGCGGCGCGGCATTTTCTGTTCGTCCATTGATGTGTTCTCCTTCCATTCTATGGCAAGGCGGGCCGTTTGAGCCGCGCCATGGTTTCGTTCTGTTTCAGTTTTACTATATTTTGACACTGATACATTCTAAAGTATAGCATACCCCGGCATTCTTCGCAATGTTTGCCGAAGGCAAAAGTTTTCCACATTCAGCAGGCTATACAATCGGTAATTCGGCTCAAATTTTTCCACATGTTGAAAACCCGGTGGAAAATGTTCAAAAATCAAGTTTGTACGCCCACTTTCCGGGTGGAATTCCACAGTTTCCACCGAGTTTTCAACCTCCCAGGTTCGACACGCAAACTTTCCGCCGTACTTTTTGTAAAATTCAAGTCGGAATTATGACAATTTTTTGAAGAGAGATCCAGTGGTTTTTGCCAGAATCTCCAACATCAAAATGCCCAATGTGAATTTGTGTTGAAAACGCCGCGGGAACCGCCTTGATTTTATCCTGTAATTGGGGTATACTACCCTTAGGTTCGTTAAAGGATGCGCAATCTTGTATCCAAAACGGCTTTTTCACCCCAAAATGATTTTGCGGAGGTAATGAATAATGTTGGTAAATGCAACCGAAATGCTGATCAAGGCACGCGATGGCCACTATGGTGTGCCCCAGTTCAACATCAACAATCTGGAGTGGACCAAGGCAGTCCTGACCGCCTGCGAGGAAATGAAGAGCCCCGTTATCCTGGGTGTCTCTGAGGGTGCAGGCAAATACATGACCGGCTTCAAGACCGTTGCCGCCATGGTCAGCTCCATGGTGGAGACCATGGGCATCACCGTTCCCGTTGCCCTGCACCTGGACCACGGCACCTACGAGGGCTGCAAGGCCTGCGTTGAGGCCGGCTTCTCCTCCATCATGTTCGACGGCAGCCACTACTCCATCGAGGAGAACGTGGAAAAGACCAAGGAGCTGGTCGCTCTTGCACACTCCAAGGGCCTGAGCATCGAGGCCGAGGTCGGCTCCATCGGCGGCGTTGAGGACGGCGTTGTGGGCGCTGGCGAGATCGCAGACCCCGCTGAGTGCGCAAAGATCACCGATCTGGGCATCGACTTCCTGGCTGCCGGCATCGGCAACATCCACGGCGTTTACCCCGCCAACTGGAAGGGCCTGGACTTTGAGGCTCTGGACCGCATCCACAAGGCTACCAACAACATTCCTCTGGTCCTGCACGGCGGCACCGGCATCCCCGACGAGATGATCGCAAAGGCCATCAGCCTGGGCGTTTCCAAGATCAACATCAACACCGAGTGCCAGCTGGTGTTTGCTGAGGCCACCCGCAAGTACATCGAAGAGGGCAAGGATCAGCAGGGCAAGGGCTTCGACCCCCGCAAGCTGCTGGCTCCCGGCGCTCAGGCCATCATCGACAAGTGCAAGGAAAAGATCGAGCTGTTCGGCTGCGCAGGCAAGGCTTGAGCCGAAGCGCATCTCCTGAGCACATTCCCGCCCCATAAATGATACTGCCCCGCTGTTCTGTGCATCACAAAACAGCGGGGCATTTTTTTGTAAGCCAGTCCGCAAAAAGGGGGCTGCTGCACCGGTTTTTCCCTGTGCCGCAGCCCCTCTTCTTTACTGGTTCAATTTTGCAAACGCTTCCCGCACATCGCCGGAGAAGTAGAGCGTGCCCAGCGCGCACACGGGGCCGGTGCCCCCAAGGGCGACCGCCCGGGCCACACCGGCTTCAATGGTGGAAGCAGGCTCGGCCCTGCCGCCCCGGGCGCGGATCTGTTCGGCCAGCGTCTCGGCGGGCATGGCGCGGGGGGTATGGGCCGCTACGGTGACGAACTGCCCGGCCAGCGGCAGGAGCAGTGCCAGCATCTCGTCCACATCCTTGTCCGCCATGATGCTGAGCAGGAACACGAACTTCTGCCCCGGAAAGCGGTCCCGCAGGCTCTGCACGGTGGCCCGCATTCCGTGGGCGTTGTGGCTGCCATCCAGCAAAAAGACGGGCGAATGCCGCAGCAGCTCGAACCGGCCCGGCCAGCGCACCTGTTCCAGACCGGCACGGATGGCGCTGTCCGGGATGTTCCAGCCCCGGCTGCGCAGTACCCGCAGGGCCGTAATGGCCGTGGCGGCGTTCCGGGGCTGATAGCTGCCGATCAGGGGCAGGCGAATGCCATTCAGGCCGTCAAAATCAAAGGTGACAGCATCCAGATCCCCGTCCTCGATGGTCAGCCTGCTGAGATCCACCACGGTCAGCGGCGCGTGCCGCTCTGCCGCCGTACGGGCGATGACGGCATCGGCCTCGGGCACACCGCCATAGCTCACCACCGGACTGCCCGGCTTGATGATGCCCGCCTTGGCCGATGCGATATCGGCCAGGGTGGGGCCCAGCTCCTTCACATGATCCATGCCCAGCGCCGTGATGACCGCGCACTCCGGCGGGTCGATGACGTTGGTGGAATCCAGCGTGCCGCCCAGGCCCACCTCCAGCACCACGATGTCGCATTTCGTCTCAGCGAACCAGAGCATTCCCAACGCCGTGATGATCTCGAACTCGGTGGGGATATCGGTCATGGCATCGGCAGCGGGCTTCACACGCTCCACCAGTCGCACCAGCGCCTCGTCCGGGATCTGTTGGCCGTTTACCTGAATGCGCTCGTTGAATCGGTTGATAAAGGGCGAAGTATACAGGCCCACCCGGTAACCCGCCGCCTGCAGGCAGGAGGCCAGCATGGCCGCCGTGCTGCCCTTGCCGTTGGTGCCCGCCACATGGATGAATCTCAGCTGCTTGTGCGGATCTCCCAGTGCGGCCAGCAGGGTCCGGGTGCGGGTCAGGCCCGGCTTGTGCCCCGCCCACTGGACGGCATGGATATAGTTCAGCGCTTCTTCATAGTTCATTGTGCAATGCCTCGGATCGTTTTGTTTTCCAGCAGCAGGCGCACCAGCACGGTGTTCACCGCCGCCAGGACCAGCGCGTTGGGAATGCGGGTCACCAGCACGCTCCACGGATAGTTATAGAAGAGGTGGAGTGCCAGCGAGTTGATGACAATGGAGCCCACCGCATGGCCGGCAAACACGCTGATCTGGGTGCGCAGGCCCAGCCGCAGGTTGGGCAGAGCGCGCCAGAGAAGGCCCGCCGTCAGGCCGATGGAGCCTGCCCCCAGCGTGATCAGCGGATTGATGGCGTAGCCGGAAAGGGTGCCGCCGATCATATCGGCCACTGCACCCACGGCAAAGCCCTCCACCGGCCCGAACAGCACAGCGGCCAGCAGGGTGGGCAGGCTGCCCAGGTTGAACCGGACAAAGCCGGTGGAAATGCTCAGCACCCGGGCAAACACGATGCTCATGGCAGTGAGCAGGGCCAGCATGGTGAGCTTGCGGACGGAATTTCTGGAATGGTTCATATCAATTGTCCTCCCCTGTTTCGGGAACCGCGGGGCGGGCAATGCAAAACGCCCTCCCCTGTGACAAACCGCACAAAGGAGGGCGTGATTCAACGGTTCACATCCAGACGGGGCCGCAGACGGCCCCATCTGCACCCAAGTCCATGCAGCAGCGGGATGCAGGCCATGCACCGCGGGTCTTACCTTCGTCCGCAGCACAACTCCCCGTTGATGCGGCACTTAACGCGCATGGCCTTACTCTGTTGATGGTCTTATTATATGCCTTTTTCCGGCCCATTGCAACCACAACTCCCATCATCTTTCCCAATTCGCGGGGCAGATTTTTGGCGGGGTGCACAATTCCGGGCCTACACAAAAAGCCCTCCGGTGCGTCTCGTCCCGGAGGGCTTTGGGGTACAAATGGGCTGGTTATTTACTGCACATCGGTCAGCTCAGCCAGCTTGTGGAAGATCTCGGTGTTGTCATACACGCCGCGGAACTTGTCTGCACCCTGACCACGGGCGTAGAGGTTCACCATGGCACCGGTGTGGGCGTAGGTGGTGTGATCCACACCGGACTTGTGGTTGATGGTGTGGCAGATGGCCATGCTGAAGGGGATGTAGGTGCCATACAGCTCGTAATCCTGCTGGCTCATCTTGCTCTGGCTGGAAGAGCCGACCTTGAGGGTGCGCTCGTAAGCGGTGCGCAGGTTCTCCACCTCGTAGTCGGTCAGCAGCAGCTTGCCTGCGTTGGCGGCATCGGGGTCGGTGGGCAGGGTCAGGCCGAAGTTTGCCTTCACATCCTGCATAGCGGTCTCAAAAGGAGTCTGATTCTTCACGTAGTTGTTCACATAGGTGGAATCGAACTTTGCGTAGGACATCTTCTGGTGAGCCAGATTGGTCAGGAAGGTATCGTAGTTGGTGGTCTTGTAGCCAATGCCCAGACCGCCGGTCTCGTGGTCAGCGGTCACCAGGATCAGGGTATCATCGGGATGCTGGGCGTAGAACTCCACAGCGGCCTGCACGGCGTTGTGCATCTCGATCACATCATGGATGGAGGCAGCGGCATCGTTGGCGTGGCAGGCCCAGTCGATCTTGCCGGACTCCACCATCATAAAGAAGCCGTTGCTGTTGTCCAGCAGCTCAATGCCCTTGCGGACATAGTCGGTCAGCTGCCACTCTCCCGGAGCGGCATCCATGGCGTAGTTCATGGCCTTGCCGTCGGCCAGATTCTCGGCAATGATCAGGGTCTTGCCTGCCCCGGCCTTCAGGGCAGCAGCACCGGCCTGGGTGGTGACAACATTGTAACCAGCCTGTGCAGCCACCTCGTGGTTGTTGGGGCCGGTGCCATCGCCGTTCACCTTCTGGAACTCGCCGCCTGCGAAATACTCAAAGCCGGAGTTTGCCAGCTCCACACCGATCTGATAGTAGTTCTTGCGGGTCTTCTGGTGTGCATAGAAGGCCGCAGGGGTGGCGTGGTCAATGTTCACCGTGGAAACGATGCCAACCTTGTAGCCCTTCTGCTTATGGAGCTTCTCTGCAATGGTCTCATAGGGCACATCACGGGTCCAGGGGCACATATTGATGACACCGCTCTCGGTCTTTTTGCCGGAAGCGATGGAGGTAGCGGTGGAAGCGGAGTCCGGGCAGAAGGAGGTGCTGTCGTAGGTGGTCACGCTGCCCACCTCCGGGAACTGGGTAAAGCTCAGCTCTGCCTCGGTGATGGCACCGTTGTTGGTGACAGTGCCCTGATAGAACCGGGCAGACTGGATCTGGGCAGTACCCATGCCATCGCCGATGAACAGGAAGATATACTTGGGCTTCTTCTGGAACAGGCCAAAGCAGTTCTCCTCGTCAGCTGCGGTGGAAGCAACCGGAGCGGCAGCGTTTGCAGCCACGGGGGCAGCAGTCATCAGACCGGCGGCAGATGCCACAGCACCCACTTTCAGGAAGTTGCGGCGAGACATTTTATGTTCTTTCATACGATAATTCCTCTCTTATCCTGAGCCCTCCCGGGCCCTGTTGCAATGTTTCTTGGGAACGGTTCTATTGTACCCGTTCGGAGAAAGAGGGGAAACCATGGTAAAGCAAATCTTAGGTAAACCTTGGGCAATGAAAAACAGGCATTGGTAAAAAACAGGTGGTCTTTGTAAAATCGGATTGTTCCTGCCCGCGGGCACTTTTATTCCGTCAGGATTCGCCCCGGATCGGTTGCATCCGGTGGGCAAATCGTGTATACTGTAACCCGATTTTTATTTGCGGAGGGAGGGGTGCACATGTCCGTTTTGTGTCTGGGCGAAGTCTGGCTGGAGCTGAACGCCGCCACGGCTCCGGAGCTGACGGAGACATTCCGGGCGCAGACCGGCGGCTGGGGTGCAGGCTTCTGCCGCCAGTACGCCGCATTGGGCGGGCAGGCGGCTCTGCTGGCCCAGCTGGGAGCCGACCTCTTTGGCCGTAAGCTGGCGGCCCGGCTTGCCCGGGATGGTGTGGATTGCTCCCTGCTCTGCTTCACGGATGCCTTCCCCACGCCGGTGGTGTTCATCGGAGCAGACACCGCTCTGCCCTACCGTGCCCACACCGCCGGGCTGGCCCTTGGGCCGGAACGGCTGGAGGCCGCCCCGTTCCGGGGCTCCTCTGCCTTCTGCTTTTCCTCCGCCGGGCTGGTGGACAGCCCCCTGCGGCTGGCCCACCTCAAGGCCCTTGCCGCCGCCCGGGATGCCGGGGCGCTCTGCTGCTATCTTCCCCGGCTGGCGCAGGCCGCGCCCTACTGGCCGCAGCGGGAGGCCCTGTGCCAGACCGCCCTGCAGTTTCTTGACCGGGCAGACGTTCTCTTTTTAGAGGAGAGCGACCTGCTCCTCCTCTTCGGCTCCCGGGAGCTGCGCACAGCTCTGTTTGCTCTGTTCACCGGCCATGTGCAGCTGATCTTTTTCTACAAAAAGGACAGGATTCTTGCCTTTACACGCAGTGTTATGGCTTCTGCCGCAAAAAAAGACCAGAGCCCCGCTCTGGTCTTGTATCGGATGGAAAAGATGGGGATTCATGTAATAGATTTGCCACGGTTAAGGGAGCATGTACTAGAACAGTTACTGAGTAACGATGCAAACACAACGGAATGCCAAGGGCTCCCCTACTAGGGCAACGACGATGACCGCCGCCAGTGGCGGAAACAGGGAGGAGTTGTTGGGGCAGCGCCCAGCAGGACGCGAGTGCAAAACTTTGCACGAAGCGGACGCTGGGAGCCGCAACCCGGACGCTGGCGAGCGAAGCGAGACTGAGAGGTTTGATCCGTAGCCAAACAAAAACAGCCAGCGCCGTGGAAAGGAGGAGAAAGCGGCGCTGGCTGTGTATGAGAACTCCCAAACATTTGCGGCTGTCAGGAGATGGTTGGTAGTCTGTCCGCTGCCTTGGCTATTGCCTCGCATCAGCAGGGGACAGTGTTTTTTAAAGGGGCCGCGCCGCCCGGCTTCTGCCGGAGATGCGCGGTTTTGATTGCCTGCATGGCATCTTGGGAGGATATTTTTCTGTTCCTCCCTGACTGCACCCTTATTGTACAGGATAAAAATGGAGTTTCTTTGTGAGGAATTTGAACAAATTGAAAATAAACGGAGCCGCTGCACATCATTTTGTACAGCGGCTCCGTTTTTTACGATTTTTCTTTAATTTTCAGCCAGATTACCGGTGTAGAGCTGATAATACTTGCCCTTCTTGGCGATCAGCTCGTCGTGGCTGCCGCGCTCGATGATGCGGCCCTGCTCCAGAACCACGATACAGTCTGCATTGCGGACGGTAGACAGACGGTGGGCAATGACAAAGCTGGTGCGGCCATACATCAGGCCGTCCATGCCGCGCTGGACCAGCGCCTCGGTGCGGGTATCAATGGAGGAGGTCGCCTCGTCCAGGATCAGCACCGGGGGATCGGCAACCGCGGCGCGGGCAATGGCCAGCAGCTGGCGCTGCCCCTGCGACAGGTTTGCACCGTCGTTGGTCAGCATGGTGTTGTAGCCATCGGGCAGACGCTTGACAAAGCCATCGGCATTGGCCAGCTTTGCGGCGGCAATGCACTCCTCATCGGTGGCATCCAGGCGGCCATAGCGGATGTTCTCCATGACCGTGCCGGTGAACAGGTGGGTATCCTGCAGAACGATGCCCAGAGAGCGGCGCAGATCGTCCTTTTTGATCTTGCGGATGTTGATGCCATCATACCGGATCTTGCCGTCTGCGATATCGTAGAAGCGGTTGATCAGGTTGGTGATGGTCGTTTTGCCGGCACCAGTGGAGCCGACAAAGGCGATCTTCTGGCCCGGGCGGCCATAGAGGTTGATCCCGTGCAGAACAGTCTTTTCCGGCACATAGCCAAAATCGACATCGGTAAAGGTGATGTCACCCGCCAGCTTGTGGTAGGTGGTGGTGCCGTCGTGGTGGGGATGCTTCCAGGCCCAGATGCCGGTGCGCTCGGTGGTCTCCACCAGCTCGTCATCCTTGCCATACTTGACGTTGACCAGGGTGACATAGCCCTCGTCGGCCTCGCTGGTCTCGTCCATCATCTTGAAGATACGCTCCGCACCGGCCAGCGCCATGATCACGCTGTTGGCCTGCATGGACACCTGGCTGATGGGCATATTGAAGCCCTTGTTCAGGCTCAGGAAGGCCATCACGGTACCCAGGGTCATGCCGCCGACATTGCCAACGGCCATGGCCGCGCCCGCCAGAGCACAGACTGCATAGCTGATATTGCCCAGCTGTGCGGTAACGGGCATGATGATGTTGGCGTAGTTGTTGGCCTGCTTGGCGCTTTCCTTCAGCTTATCGTTCAGCTGCCGGAAGCCATCCAGAGCCTTCTGCTCGTGGGTGAACACCTTGACGACCTTCTGGCCCTCCATCATCTCTTCGATGTAGCCGTTCACCTTGCCCAGATCCTTCTGCTGGGCCACAAAGTACTTACCGCTCATGGAAGTGATCTTCTTGGAGCAGAACAGCATCAGGGTCACCATCAGCATGGTGACAACGGTGAGCTGCCAGCTCATCAGGCACATGCTGGTGAACACGGACACGATGGTGATGGCGCTGGACACCAGCTGGGGGATGCTCTGGCTGATCATCTGGCGCAGGGTGTCCACATCGTTGGTGTACACCGACATGATATCGCCGTGGGGGTGGGAGTCAAAATACCGGATGGGCAGGCTTTCCATGTGGGTGAAAAGCTGGACGCGCAGGTTGCGCAGGGTGCCCTGGGTCACGTTGACCATGATACGGGCGTTGAGCCATGCGGCCAGCACGCCGATGGCGTAGATGCAGCCAATGCGCACCAGTGCGCCTGCCAGCGGGCCGAAGTCCGGTGTGGCCTGCTTGGTCATGGGGACGATGTAATCATCGATCAGGGTCTTGAGGAAGAGGCTTGCCTGCACGTTTGCCAGCGCGCTGACGATGATGCAGACCAGCACAAGGATGCAGTGGGGCAGATAGTGCTTGAACACCTCATCCATGATCCGCTTGAGCAGCTTGCCCGGGTTCTCGACCTTCGGCTTGGGGCCGCCCATCCCACGGGGGCCGGGGCCCTTTACTTCTTTCACCTGTGCCATTACTGCTCACCTCCCTGCTTGTCAAAATCGCCGCCGCCCTGGGTCTGGCTGTTGTAAACTTCCTGATAGATCTTGTTTGTCTTGAGCAGCTCCTCGTGGGTGCCCAGGCCGTTGATCTGGCCGTTGTCCAGCACCAGGATGCGGTCTGCATCCTGCACGGAGGAGATGCGCTGTGCAATGATGATCTTGGTGGTGCCGGGGATCTCCTCCCGGAAGGCCTTGCGGATCTTGGCATCGGTGGCGGTATCCACGGCGCTGGTGCTGTCGTCCAGGATCAGCACCTTGGGCTTGCGCAGAAGCGCGCGGGCAATGGTCAGGCGCTGCTTCTGGCCGCCGGACACGTTGGAGCCGCCCTGCTCGATCCAGGTATTGTACTTGTCGGGGAAGCGCTCGATGAACTCATCGGCGCAGGCCAGCTTGGCCACCCGGATGCACTCCTCCTCGCTGGCGTTCTCATCACCCCAGCGCAGGTTGTCGAGGATGGTGCCGCTGAACAGAACGTTCTTCTGCAGCACCATGGAGACTTCCCGGCGGAGGACATCCAGGCTGTAATCCTTAACGTCCACGCCGCCCACCTTGACAGAGCCGGTCTCGGCATCATACAGGCGGGGGATCAGCTGCACCAGGCTGGATTTTGCACTGCCGGTGCCGCCGATGATGCCCAGCGTCTCGCCCGGCCGGATGCTGAAGGTGACATCGTTCAGGACAGGCTGGCCGGAGCCGTGCTTATATTTAAAGGTAACATGCTCGAACTCGATGCCGCCATCCCTGACCTGCTGCACCGGTGCCTTGGGGGCGGGCAGGTCGGTGGTCTCATCCAGCACTTCCACGATACGGCGGGCAGAAGCGGCGGACATGGCGATCATCACAAAGGCCATGCTCAGCATCATCAGGGCCATCAGGATGTTCATAATGTAACCGAACAGGGCGTTCAGCTGGCCGGTGGTGAGCGCACCGTTCAGGACATAATGTGCGCCGAACCAGCTCAGGGCGATGTTGCAGCCGTACACAGAGACCAGCATGGCGGGATTGTTGAAGCTCAGGCGGCTCTCGGCGTGGACGAACTGCTTGTACAGGCTCTCGCAGGCCTTGGTGTACTTCTCGTTCTCAAAGTGCTCCCGGACAAAGCTCTTGACCACGCGGATGGCCGAGACATTCTCCTGCACGGAGGCGTTCAGGTTATCGTAGTTCTTGAACACCTTATCAAAGATGCCGAAGGTGGGGACCATAATGCCTGCCAGCACTGCCACCAGGAACACGATCGCCACCAGGAACACCATGGTCAGCGAGCGGCTGATCATGGAGGCCATGATGAGCGCGAAAACCAGATGGACGGGGGCACGCACGCACATGCGCTCGATCATCTGGAACGCGTTCTGCAGGTTGGTCACGTCGGTGGTCATACGGGTGACCAGACCGGCCGTGGAATACTTGTCGATGTTGGAGAACGAGAAATGCTGGATGTTCTCATACATCGCATCGCGCAGGTTGCCTGCAAAGCCGGTGGATGCCGTGGCGGCAAACCTGCCGGCCAGCACGCCCAGCAGCAGGGCAATGGCCGCCACCAGGAAGGTGAGCAGGCCGTACTTGACAACGGCGTTCATATCGCCCTTTTCAATGCCCTGGTCAATGATAAAGGCCATAATGGTGGGCAGCAGCACATCCATGATGGCTTCCAGAGCAGAGAAGATCGGTGTCAGGATCGCGGCGCGCTTGTACTCGCCCAGATGTGACACAAGTTTTTTGATCATCTGTTGTAATCCTCCTGAAGTTTATTTGCAGGGGTCATTCCAGCCCCTTGCGCAGCTTGTTCAATAACCGCAGAAGCTCTGCGTTTTCCTCTTCCGTCAGCAATCCGGCCACAAACTCATCGGTCTGGTGCAGGGAGAGCATCGTCTTTTCGTGGACGCGGCCTCCCTCTTCCGTCAGGATCAGCCGCTTGAGCCGGGCATCCTGCGGCACGCTCTGGCGCTCGATGTAGCCCTTGCGCTCCATCAGCTGCAGGATGTTCGTCACGGTCGAGCGTGTGATGGAGAACTCCCGTTCGATATCGCGCTGGTACACGGGGTCGTTCTTGTGCCAGTAGAGGTAGCTCATGATCCAGTCGTGCATGGGGGTCACGTTGTCCACGTTGTTCTCCCGGTGGAACTGGTTGATCTTGCGGAAGATCAGGTTGTTCACCCGGCGCACCTGTGCCGGGATGACCTGCGGCGGCTCCCATGGAGGATTGCAGCAGGGCTGTTTGTTGCTTTCATCGTGCATAATGGTTTCCCTTTTGAATTGTTTGTGACAGGATTGTTTCCTTTATAACTGTTTGATGCCGTACAATATCATAACGCACGATTTGATCATTGTCAATAGGAGACGCAAAATAAAATACAGAAGCGCCCCACCGAACGAACGGCAGGGCGCTTCCACTGGGCGCTGATTTTGCTTCTGCTGGCGCAACAGCCCTTGCTTTCTGACCAGAATATGCTTTAATAAAAGCAACTACGGGCACTGTGGCCCCGAATACTGCAAGGAGAACCCTATGGAACAACGGAACACCCGCCTGCGGAACGCGGGCTTCGTTACCTTCTTTTTCAGCGGCATCTGCACCATTTCCAGCGGTGTGGTGGTCAGCCTGCTGCAGGAGGAATACGGCTTTGCCTACGGCATGACCGGCACCCTGCTCAGTCTGCTGAGCATCGGCAACCTGCTGGCTGGTCTGCTGGCCGGTGCGCTGGTGGGAAAAATGGGCATGAAGCCCAGCGTCCTGCTGCTGACCATCGGCTATGCGGTGGGCTACGGCCTGATGGGCCTGACCGGCCTGCCCATTCTGCTGGCGCTGGCCTTCTTCATTGTGGGCATTGCCAAGGGCAGTGTCCTGAACACCTGCACCATTCTTGTCAGCGGAAACTCTGCAGACCGCACCCGGGGCATGAACACCATGCACGCCTGCTACGCCTGCGGTGCCCTGCTCTGCCCCTTTCTGATCTCTGCCGCGGCCAGGGTCAGCACCACGCTGGCCGTGCTGGCACTGGCGGCGCTGGGTCTGGTGCTCTGGCTGGTATACCTGTTCACCCCCATGGCAGGCCGTGCCAAGGCCAAAGAAGCTGTCACCGATTGGAGCTTTTTGCGCTCCTCCCGCTTCTGGCTGCTCACCGGCCTGCTGTTCTGCCAGAACGCCGCCGAGCAGAGCGTTGTGGGCTGGATGGTTACCTACTTCAAGGACAGCGGCATCATTGCAGGCACGCTGGCGGCCTATACCGTCACCGTGATGTGGGGTGCCACCCTGATCGGCCGCCTGCTCATCGCCTTTGTGTTCCCGCTCCGGCAGCCCCGTAAGGCCATGGTGTTTATGGCGGTTTTCTGCACTGCCTTCTACTTTGCCATGATGCAGACCCACAGCCAGCTGCCTGCCATCCTGCTGCTGTTCGCCTTTGCCTTCTCCATGGCCGGTATGAACCCCACCGCCGTGGCCAGCGCCGGTAAAATGACCACCGTGACCAGCATGGGCATCATGCTGCCGGTGGCATCCAGCGGCGCGATCCTGATGCCCTGGGTCATCGGCAAGGTGGCTGAAAGCGCCGGTCTTGCTGTTGGTATGGCAACCAACATCGTGCCCTGTGTGGGGCTGATCATCTTTGCAATTCTGGTGTCCAGAATGCGGGAGGAGTAAACCTCTCCGTCATTGCTTTGCAATGCCACCTCTCCTGGCAGGAGAGGCAAGAAGCGCTGCTTGGCTCCCCTGCCAGGGGAGCTGTCGCCGCAGGCGACTGAGCGGTTCACCCCCTCGCCTTTGCGCTGAACTCACACCCACAGTAATCCTGACGGTAAAGCCCGTACTCCTCCGAAAGCTGGAGGGAGCGCAGGTAGCCGTTCTGCTTTTTGAAATCCGAGGGCAGGTGCCTGATGCCGAATTCGGCTTCAAGCTCCTGCCCGATTTGATTGATGCGGGCAGCATCCTTGTGGGGGCTGATGGAAAGCGTGGTGGTGAACCAATCAAAGCCGTGCTCCTTTGCGTACTGTGCCGCCCGGCGCATCCGCAAACGGTAGCAGACGGTGCACCGCCCGCCCCGCTCCGGCTCGTTTTCCAGCCCCTGCACAGCCGTGTAGAACTCCTGCGGGTCGTAGTGGTCCTCGATGACCGTGACCCCCAGCGGGTGCGCCTGCGCCACGAACTTTTTCAGCTCCTCGCCCCGGCGGTAGTATTCTTCGGCAGGCCAGGTGTTGGGGTTATAGTAAAGCACCGTGATCTCAAAATACCGGCACAGCTTTTCCAGCACGGCGCTGGAACAGGGCCCGCAGCAGGCATGGAGCAGCAGCTTTGGCCGCTGCGGCCCCAGCGTTTTCAACACTTCGTCCATCTGCTGTGCAAAATTCAACTGTTTTGACATCGGTTTCATCCTTTGTTATACTTGCTTTGATTCAAATAGCTCCCTCCTGCTGCCTCGTCAAAAGAGCCGCAGCTGCCGGAAGGGGCATCCCGGTCATATTATATCACATTTTATCTAATAGGAGAACTGCGATGACAAACGAGAAGATTGCCCGTATCAACGAGCTGGCAAAAAAAAGCAAGACCACCGGCCTGACCGATGCCGAAAAGGCAGAGCAGCAGGCCCTGCGGCAGGAGTACGTTGCGGACGTAAAGGCCAGCCTGCGCGCCCAGCTGAACAACACCTCGATCAAAGAGCCGGATGGCACTGTGCACAAGCTGGGGAAAAAGAACTAAAGCAGCATCACGAAGAGGAGCGCCTGGCGGATAATTGAGAGAAAATATTTCTTCCCTCTTTTTTTGTTCCGCGTTTCGTGCTATACTATAATTGTATTGTTGCGGACATTTCCGCGGGCGGTACAGATTCCCAAGGTGGCGTATCCCGGGCAAGGTGCACGGAAAAGGCTGTCTTTTGAAAAAATGATAAAGAGGTCATTTATTATGCTTACTGCAATTACGGGTATCAACTGGGGCGAT
>OIXG01001969.1_pt1 | contig 17371 bp, 16 predicted proteins | sample 1587731 | NCBI WGS metagenome assembly OIXG01 (sample SAMEA3888908, study PRJEB22519) | human gut metagenome | biome: human gut; feature: human-associated habitat; material: faeces | place: Denmark | collected 2010
GCACCTGTCTCCCTGCGGGTCGGTCGGTTCGCGGATCTGACAGGCCACCGGCCTGTCATTCAACACCGCGAACCCCAGGGGGAAGGCTTAGGGGGGGCGTGCCCTTAAGGGAAAGGCTGGGGGAAAATTTTGGGGGTGTTGCCCGTTTGCGGGCAACTTTTTTGCTTTTCGGGGGATGGGGTATAGACGATCTTGATAAGGGGGTACGGATATGAAGTACAGAAAGAACGGGACGGACGCGGTGTGCGGACAGTGCGACCTGTGCGGCGGAGAGCTGCGGCGGGGAGAGCGATACTACCGGATCAGCGGTGAGAACGTGTGCAGGGGCTGCCTGGCAGATTTCGCGGCGCAGATACTGGCGGCGTATGAGGTGGTCGGAGGTGAGGCGGATGCATAAGACGGCGGCACCCTGGGAGGAACTGCGGGAGAAGTACGAGGCGGGCGGACATACCTATATGCAGCTGGCGAAGGAATACGGCGTTTCGGTGCAGAGCGTGGGACGGCACGCGCGGAAGGAGAAGTGGGTCAGCGGGTGCCGGAACGAGAGACGGCGCAGGGCGGAGAGCCGGGAGTGCCTGCTGGAAATGACGCGGGCGCTGATGCGGGGCGCGAAGCGGGCGGCCGAGGAGGCGGAAAAAGGTGAGGCGTGCACCAAGGAGCTGAAGGAGCTGGCGGGGATATTGCAGACGCTGGCGGGGCTGGAGAAGGAGCTGGGCGGCGGGACCGCGACGCAGACGGTGCAGGTGCTGATGGGAGAGGAGGTACGGGCGCTGAGCGAGTAAGCGCGGAGAGAGAAGAGACAAGGGGGAGAGAACATGGAGGATATATACATCGGGACGCCGAACGCAAAGCAGGACGAATTTCTGCGGTGCAAAAAGAAGTACGTCGCTTTCGGCGGGGCACGGGGCGGCGGGAAAAGCTGGGCGGTGCGGTGCAAGGCCAAGCTGCTGGCGCAGCGGTATCCGGGGATACGGATGCTGCTGGTGCGGCGGACCATGACGGAGATCGAGGCAAACCATTTGGAGACGCTGCGGCTGGAGCTGGCGGGTACGGCCGTATACCGGGCGGAGGAGAGACGGTTCGTGTTCGGGAACGGGAGCGTATTGCAGTTCGGATACTGCGCCTGCGACCGGGACGCGGATCGCTATCAGGGCGCGGAGTACGACGTGATCTTTTTCGACGAGGCCACGCAGCTGAAGGAGCAGTGGATGCGGAAGCTGGCGGCGTGCGTGCGCGGCGTGAACGGATTTCCCAAGCGTATTTACTACACGTGCAACCCGGGCGGGCCGGGGCATGGGTATATCAAGCGGCTGTTTATCGACCGGCGGTATGAGCCGGGAGAGAACGGGGGCGAGTACGCGTTCATACCGGCGCGGGTGACGGACAACGGGGCGCTGCTGGCGCGGCAGCCGGAGTATATACGGCAGCTGGAGGCGCTGCCGCCGAAGCTGCGGGCGGCGTGGCTGGAGGGGCGGTGGGACGTGCTGGCGGGACAGGTGTTCCAGGAGTTCACGGACGACCCGGCGCACTACGCGGACCGGCGGTGGACGCACGTGATCCGGCCCTTTGACATCCCGCGGGAGTGGAACGTGTACAGAAGCTACGACTTCGGGTACGCCAAGCCCTTTTCCTGCGGCTGGTGGGCGGTGGACTTCGACGGGTGCGTGTACCGGATATTGGAGCTGTACGGCTGCACGGGAACGCCGGACGAGGGCGTGCTGTGGACGCCGGAGCGGCAGTTCGCGGAGATACGGCGGATGGAGGACGAGCACCCATATCTGCGGGGACGGACCATACGGGGGGTGGCGGACCCGGCCATCTGGGACGCCAGCCGGGGCGAGAGCATCTATGAGACGGCGCTGAAGCACCGGCTGTTTTTTGAGAAGGGGGACAACCGGCGGATACCGGGGTGGATGCAGCTGCACTACCGGATGAGCTTTGACGGGGAGGGGTACCCCATGCTGTATGTGTTCGAAAACTGCCGGGCGTTCATACGGACGGTACCGGGGCTGTCGTACAGCACCACGGCGCCGGAGGATGTGGACACGGGACAGGAGGACCACGCGGCGGATGAGAGCCGGTATTTCTGCATGATGCGGCCCATCGCGCCCCGGGAGAGGACGGAGATACGGCGGAAGCCGTGAGAAACCGGGGGAGGGGCGCAGCCCCTCCCCCGGTCCAAATTTCGCAGATGACGAAAATGCGAGATTTTACACAAAAGGGCTGGACAAATTGTGCAGCTGTGCTATAATCTGACTATCCGCAGGAGTACTCCTGCTTTGGCGTTTTAACAAGCTTAAAACGAAGCGGGCTGCGGAAATATTAAAACCATTGGGAAGTGTTAACAATGAAAAAGGTATTGGCAACCGTGCTGGCGCTGGTCATGGCGCTGGGACTGTGCAGCGTGAGCTGGGCGGCGAACCCAGATTTGCCGCCAGCAGATGAAAACGGCGTTATTACGCTGACTGATGATGTGGTATTGACGGCTGGAAAGGAAATCAACAAGGAAGGAACGCCCCAAGTTACAAAAATTGACTTGGGTGGTCATAAGCTTAGCCGTGCAGGCGGGCTTGTGTTGGACATCTATGGTGACGTGACGATTACAAACGGCACCATCGAGATGACGGGTGCAGCGAGCGGAAGCGCGATTTGGATCAATAATGGTGCCGAGGTCACGATTGACAATAGTGTGAAGGTAAGCGCAACGGGCAGCGTAAATAATAAGACAAGTTTTGCCATTGCATTTGACAGTAGCTGCGATGGCGCGGCCCTGACTTTCAACGGAGCAATTGCTGGCGAAAATGGCGTAACTATCAACGGAAACATTACTAAGAATACCAACAAGATTTCCGTAAATGGCACGATTGATGTCACCGAACTTGCGCTGTATCTTGCGGGCAATGGAACTACTGACATCAACAACGGCGCTTCTCTTAAGGGTGACGTTGGCGTGGAGATTCGCGCTGGTGTATTGAATATTAACGGCGGTACGATTACTTCTACGGGTGATGATTATAAGGTGACGAGCAATCCCGGTGGTCCAACGACGACTGGCGCGGCCTTGGCGGTGGCGGAACATACAACGAATCAGGGAGTTACGGTTAATATCAATGGTGGTACAATTACCAACGTAGCTGGCGGAAAGGCAATAAGTGTGGCTAATCCGGAAGAAACAGAGGAGGCAAAAGGCGCAAATGTCTCTGTTAATGGTGGTACGATTAGCGGCGACGTCAAGGTTGGCGAAAATGTGAAGTCTACTGTTGAAGGGAAAGAGCCTTTGACGGTTTCCGGTGACTATAATATGACTAAGGATTCCGAAGGCAACTACACCATTGCAAAGAAGCCCACCTCCTATTACTACTATTCCCCCAGCACCACCACCCCCGATACCACCAAGGGATCTCCCAAGACCTTTGACGCGGGCATCGGCATCTACGCGGTGACGGCAGTGCTGTCCGTGACCGGTATGGCGTGGACCGCTAAAAAGCGTCACTAAGAGCAAATAAAAAAGAAAGCCCGTAAGGGCTTTCTTTTTTTGCGCTTTTTTGGGGGGAAAGGCTGGGACAAAAAATTTGGGGTGTTGCACGTTTGCGGGCAACTTTCGGGCTGGGCGGGGGCAGGGACAGAACATGAAAGGGAGGTGCTCGGATGGAGCAGGAGACAAGGACCGCGCGGGACGCCGGTGCTCCGGTGAAGATCGGGGCGGAGGCGGTACGGGCCGCGGCGGAGGTGCTGCGGCGCTATCGCGCGGGCAAGCAAAATCTGGACAGGCGCATCATCGACAACGAGCAGTTCTGGAAACTGCGGCACTGGGAGCAGATGGAGAAGGCGGGCGAGGGCGGCAATCCGGAGGACGTGCGGCCGGCCAGCGGCTGGCTGGTGAACTGCATCCTCAGCAAGCACGCGGACGCCATGGACTGCTATCCGGAGCCGACGGTGCTGCCCCGGGAGCCGGGAGACCGGCAGGAGGCAGAGACGCTGAGCCGTATCCTGCCGGTGCTGCTGAAAAACGACCGGTTCAGGCGGACGTATTCCAAGGCGTGGTGGGACAAGCTGAAGTCCGGGTGCGCCGTGTACGGCGTGTTCTGGGACAACGAAAAGCTGCACGGGCTGGGCGACGTGAGCATCCGCAGCATGGACGTGCTGAACCTGTTTTGGGAGCCGGGGGTCACGGACATACAGGAGTCGGAGCACTTTTTCTGCACGGAGCTGGTGCCCAACAACCATCTGGTGCGGAGGTGGCCGGAGCTGGAGGGGAAGCTGGGGCGCGGCGGCGCGCAGGTGAGCCGGTATCTGTTCGACGACAAGGTGGACACGTCGGAGCAGTCGCTGGTGGTGGACTGGTACTACCACACGGAGCGTGAGGGACGGCAGGTGCTGCAGTACTGCAAGTTCGTGGGGGAGAATGTGCTGTATGCCACGGAGAACGACCCGGAGATGGCGGCGCGGGGCTGGTACGACCACGGGAAGTATCCGTTCGTGTTCGATACGCTGTTTCCCGAGGAGGGGACGCCCTGCGGGTATGGGTATGTGGATCTGTGCAAGTCGGCGCAGAAGCAGATCGACCTGATGAACCAGGCTATTCTGAAAAACACGCTGGCGGCGGCGACGCCGCGGTTTTTCATCCGGGCGGACGGCGCGGTGAACGAGAACGAGTATGCCGACTGGACGAGGCCCTTCGTGCACACCAACGGAAACCTGGGCGCGGACTCCATCGCACCGATCCGGGTGCCGGCGCTGGACAGCGTATATGTGGCGGTCTTGCAGAACAAGATCGCGGAGATGAAGGAGACGGCGGGCAACCGGGACGTGATGAGCGGCGGCACCGCCGGCGGCGTGACGGCGGCCACGGCTATTGCGGCTTTGCAGGAGGCGGGCGGCAAGCTGTCGCGGAACATGATCGATGACGGGTATGAGGCGTTTTCACAGGTGGTGACGCTGTGCATCGAGCTGATCCGGCAGTTTTACGACGTGCCGCGGCAGTTCCGGCTGCTGGGCCGGGACGGCGGGGCGTTCGTCGCCTACGGCAACGGGGGCCTGCGGCCCAGGGCGCTGCTGACCGGGGGCTATCGCGTGCCGGAGTTTGATCTGGAGGTGATGGCACAGGACGAGACGCCGTACCAGACCATGGAGTACAACCAGTTGGCCCTGCAGCTGTTTCAGATGGGGTTCTTCCGCAGCGATATGGCGGAGCAGGCGCTGCGGTGCCTGGAGCTGATGCAGTTCCGCAGCAAGGACACGCTGGCGGAGGTCATCCGGCAGGGACAGAAGGAGACGGACCAGAAGGCGTGGCTGACGGAGGCGCTGCGGCGGGCGGTGACGCTGCTGGACAAGAGCCAGGGGACCCATCTGGCGGAGGCGCTGGAGCGAGAGCTGGAGAAGCGGGAGAGCAGCGGCGGAAAGGCGGCGGTGCGCCGTAGCAGCGACGCGGTGACGCGGCAGCGGCAGGCCACGCGGCAGGCGGTACGGCCCAGATGATACGGGCCAGCTGCGGCGGCGCGCACCTTACGGTGCGGGGCCACGCCGGGTACGGGGAGTATGGGAAGGACATCGTATGCGCGGCGGCGTCCGCGCTGGTGTACGCGCTGGCGGGGAGATTGCGGGAGACAGGGCGGCTGGAACGGTTCCAAAGCGCGCCGGGATACGCGGAGATCGCGGGGACAGGGGACTGTGCCCGGGAGTTCGCGCTGGTGCGGTGCGGGCTGGAGCTGCTGGCGCGGCAATACCCTGACAGGGTGGAGATTGGGTCGTGACCTACCACGGGGAGGAGAGTTCGGATGGACGAGCTGGAAAAGACGGCGCAGGAGACTGCGGAGGAGACGGGCGGAATGGCTCCCGACGCCGGGGAGCAGCAGGTACCTGCCGGGGAACAGGGGGTACCCGGCGGGGAAGAGGACTTCGAGACGCTGATACGCGGCCGGTACAAGGGGGAATTCGACGCACGGGTGCGGCGGATACTGGACGGACGGCTGCGGGGACTGCGGCAGGAGAACGAGAGGCTGCGGGAGATGGCGGCCGCGGCGGAGACGGCGCGGCAGCGGGAGCAGGAGACGCAGCTGCAGGCCGCGATGGAATTCGCGGTGATCCGGGCGCGGCAGCAGATGGCCCAGGCCATCGCCAGCGGCGGAAGCCGCGTGGCGGAGAACGGCGGACGGCGCAGGAGCGTCAGCCGCTGGGATCCCAAGGGTCTCAGCGGTGCGGAGCTGGCGGCGATACGGAAGAGAGTACAGGATGGAGAGAAGATCAGATTTTAGAAAGGGAGAGAAAACATGGAGATGAATTTGCAGATGTTTGCGGAGAACACCCAGACCACGGCAGGCCTGAGCGCGGAGATGAAGACCTACTACGGCATGGAGCTGCTGGAGAACGCCAAGCCGCAGCTGGTGCACAACCAGTTCGCGGCCACAAAGGGCCTGCCTGCCGGCGGCGGCAAGACCGTGGAGTGGCGTAAGTTCGGCGCCTTTGACAAGGCGCTGAAGCCCCTGACCGAGGGCGTGACGCCCGATGGCAGCGGTATCTCCGTCAGCTACATCACCAAGGAGCTGGCGCAGTACGGCGACTACACCACCGTGTCGGATATGCTGGACCTGACGGCCATCGACGATGTGGTGCTGGAGATCACTGACCGCCACGGCAGCAATATGGGCCTGACGCTGGACACGGTGACCCGAAACGAGATCCAGCAGGGCAAGCAGGTGATCTACGCGCCCAAGATCGGCAGCGACGGCACCAAGACCGACGTGACCAGCCGCATGACGCTGGACAAGGACTGCCGCATGACCAGCGAGCTGGTGGCCAAGGCGGCGACCCAGCTGAAGAAGATGAACGCGCCCACCTTTGACGGCAAGTATGTGTGCATCATCCACCCCAGCGTGGCCTTTGACCTGCGCCAGGACGAGGCGTGGATCGCCGCCCACCAGTATGCCGGGGCTACGGAGCTGTTCTCCGGCGAGATCGGCGAGCTGCATGGCGTGCGCTTCGTGGAGACCACGGAGGCGAAGATCTATCGCGGCGAGGACCTGGCCGCCGACAGCCGCACGCTGAAGGTGAACGGCAACGTTATGGCCAGCACCGACGTGACCTTCAACGGCGGTACCGTGGCTGCCGGCGCGCTGGCGGGCCGCTATGTGGTGCTGGGCGGCACCCGCTGCCAGGTGGTGAGCAACACCGACGCGAAGCTGGTGCTGGACAAGACCGTCACCGTGGGCGACAAGGAGGTCATCTACCCCGGTGAGGGCGGCAAGCAGGGCTGCGCCGTGTACGGATGCCTGTTCCTGGGCAAGGGCGCCTATGGCGTGGTGGACCTGAGCGAGGGCACGGAGGTCATCGTGAAGCCCCGCGGCAGCTCCGGCACCGCCGATCCCCTGGACCAGCGCTCCAGCGTGGGCTGGAAGGGCGTACACGCCGCGGCTATCCTGTACGACGAGTACATGGTGCGCGTGGAGTGCGGCAGCAGCTATTCGGACGAGGACAAGGCGAACTGACGGAGCGTGGAGCAGGGGCGGACGGGTCGTCCGCCCCCTGCGGGAAATGCCGCCGTCAGCGCGGCCACGCCGCGCTGACGGGACGTCGAGGCCACCGCCCCCTGCGGAACGCGGGCGGACGGCGGGGCGAGGTCTTACATGAGGAAAGGAGAAGGGCGAGATGAAGGAGAAAATGACAACGGTGCTGCTGCCCAGAGGCAGAAAGCAGGAGGAGAATTTTGTCATCGTGTCCGTCAACGGACGCAGCTGGAAGATCATGCGCGGCGTGGAGGTGCGTGTGCCGGTGTGCGTGGCGGAGGTGCTGGAAAACGCCGCCATGATGGCGGAGGCGGCCCGGCGCTATGTGGACGAGAGAGCGTCCTGAGGTGACGGCCATGGCAAGGACGACGGCAAAACAGGTGCTGGACCGGGTGGACGCGCTGCTGCCCAATGGGTATGCGCGCGCGGAGAAGCTGCGGTGGCTGGCCCAGGCGGAGGGCTTTGTGCGGCGGGAGCTGTGCCGGGAGACGGGGGAACTGCCGGTGCTGACCGAGGTGACAGAGCTGACGGCGGAGCCGCCCTTTGACGAGCTGTATCGACACTATGTGGAGGCGCAGGTGCACTATGCCAACGGGGAGACGGCGCGGTACAACAGCGCGGCGGGCCTGTGGAACAACGCGTTTCTGACCTATCGGGACTACCGGGCCAGGACGGCGGCGCCGGAGGGCGGCGCGTCGGCACTGCGGCTGTGCTGAAAGGGGGCGGCGGAGATGTATTTTCCCAAGCTGAAGGCGGCGGCGCAGCAGCGGGCAGGCGTAGAGCAGTTCGGGGGACTGGACCGCCGTCCGGGCAGCGGCGCGGGGAGCCTGGAGCAGATGGAGAACCTGTGGAGCAGCGGGTATCCGGCGCTGGAGACGCGGCCCCTGCGGCGGACGGTGACGCAGCTGACAAAGCCCAACGGCATGACGGAGAAGGACGGATTGTTCTGGGTGGACGGCACGGCGCTGTATGTGAACGGCGCGAAAACGGGGTTGGTGCTGACGGACAGCCGGAAGCAGCTGGTGAGCATGGGGGCGTATCTGCTGATCTTTCCGGACAAGAAGTACATCAATACCCAGGACCTGACGGATTTCGGGAGCATGGAGAATGTGCGGACCACCACGGGGGAGGTGACGTTCACCCTGTGCGACGGGACGGGGGAGAGTCTGGGCAGCTACGCGGCGGGCACGGAGGCGCCCCAGGAGCCCCGGACGGGGGATCTGTGGCTGGACACGGAGCGATCGGAGAGCGTGATGCGGCGGTATGACGGCAGCACATGGACGGCGCTGACGGAGGTGTACACAAAGATCGCCGCTGTGGGCGTGGGACTGGGCTTCCGCGCCGGGGACGGCGTGACGGTGGCAGGCTGCGGCGCGGCGGAGCTGAACGGCCTGCACGTATTGCAGGCGGCGGAGGACGACTGGGTGCTGGTGCCGGCGCTGTGCCGGACGCTGGACAGCCAGACGGCTGCGGTGACGGTGATGCGGCTGATGCCGGAGATGGACTTTGTGGTGGAGCAGGGCAACCGGCTGTGGGGGTGCAAATACGGCATCGTGGATGGACAGGCGGTGAACGAGATATACGCCTGCGCGCTGGGAGATTTCCGCAACTGGAACAGCTTTGCGGGGCTGAGCACCGACAGCTACGCCGCCGCCAGAGGCTCGGACGGACCCTTTACCGGGGCGGCGGCCTGCATGGGCGGCGTGGTGTTCTTCAAGGAGAGCTGCATGGAGCGTATCTATCCGGCGGCGGGCGGCGGGCACCAGATCGTGACGGTGCCGTGCAGCGGCGTGCGGAAGGGTGCGGAGAGGACCGTGGCCGTGGCGGACGGTGTGGTGTACTATCTGGGGAACGACGGGGTGTACGCCTTTGACGGAAGTATGCCGGTGTGCGTATCCCGGGCGCTGGGCGACAAGCGGTATACCGGCGGCGTGGCCGGCGGGGAAAGCGGCCGGTACTGGCTGTCCGCCGTGGACGCGGCGGGAGAGACGGAGCTGCTGGTGTACGACACGCAGAAACGGCTGTGGCACCGGCAGGACGATACGGCGGCGGTGGCCTTCGCCCGGTGGAACGGGGAGATGACAGTACTGTGCAGCGACGGACGGCTGCTGGATACAAGCGGTACATTGGGGACGGCGGAGACGGGGTTCTCCTGGAGCGCCGAAAGCGGCGACCTGGGGCTGTACACGCCGGAGCACAAGTATCTCTCGCGGCTGGAGCTTCGGCTGAAGACGGCGGCCGGGAGCACAGTGAAGGCGTATGTCTGCTATGACGGGGACGGCGTCTGGGAACAGGTGGGCGGTGTATCCGGCGAGGCGGGGCAGACCCGCGGCGCGGTGCTGCAGGTACGGCCCCGGCGGTGCGGACACCTGCGGCTGAAGCTGGCCGGGGACGGACCGTGCCGGGTGTACAGCGCGGCAGCGGTGTATGAGAAGGGAAGTGACGGGCCATGAGCGTGCTTGCCCTGCCGATGGCACCGGCGGGATCGGTGCAGGAGCAGGTGACGCAGCAGTACGCGTATCTGGTGCAGATGGCCCAGCAGCTCAACCTGGCGCTGGGACAGCTGGAGGCGCTGGGCGGCGGGGTCGGAGAGGCCTCCGCCCGGCGGCAGGCCAACGGGCGCTTGGGCACGGCGGCATCGGAGACGGCGGACGGGCAGTATGAGACGCTGCGGAGCATGATCCTGAAGACGGCGGACCAGGTACAGAAGACCACGGCGGCATTGACGGCGAAGCTGGAGGAGGAATATGTGGCGAGCTCGGACTTCGGCAGCTATGTGGCGAAGCTCAGCGCTCAGCTGGAGGCGGCACCGGAGGCGGTGACGCAGTATTACAGCTTTTTCTCTGACCTGCAGGCCAACGTGGAGAAGGTGGACGCGGCCTTCGCGCACTATAAGCTGGACACGGAGGGGTATATCCGCACGGGTATCGTGTACTACGACGGGGCCGCGCCGGTGTATGGCGTGGCTGTGGGACAGGACCTGACGTGCAGAGAGGTGGACGGCGAAAAGGTGGTGGAGCAGAACAACTTTCGCGCGGTGTTCACCGCCACGCGGCTGTCCTTCTGGCAGGACGCCACGGAGGTGGCCTATGTGTCCAACAACCGGCTGTACATCACGAGCATCACGGTGCTGGGCGGTATCGATGTAGGGCAGTGGAGCATGGAGGCGGCGGAGGGCGGACTGGCCTTCCGGTGGATCGGAGGGTGAGTGTGTGAGCTATACGGCGTTGGACAGCATCCAGTGGGGCGGCGTGCCGAAGATCGGCGTCAGCTTCGGCTATGACAGCCGGCGCAGCGGCAGCGCGATGCAGTACAGGATCTATGTGACGGTGGCGCCGCTGACAGGGGCATCGTATTTTGGGTACCCTATCTATCTGTCGGTGACGGTGGACGGCGGAAGTGTGTGCAGCGGGCAGACGCTGAAGGCGGCATCGCCCAGCCGGTGGAGCAGCGCGATCGAGTACGACAGCGGCTGGGTGACGGCGGCGGGGGCGGTGGGCACCGCGCCGCTGGGGATACGGCTGTACAGCGGCTCCGGCTCTGCCAGAGACGACAGCTACGGCTATGCGCTGCCGGTGGAGCGCGTGGAGGACATTGGAGATTTCTCGCTGACGGCGGGAGACGCGGTGATCGGACAGACGGGGACGCTGACGCTGACGCGGCCCGGGTATGGGTACAGCTTTACGTTCAGCTATGTGCTGGGGGCGGCCTCCGGAACGCTGAGCAGCGGCGCGCTGCGGACGGTGAGCAGCAGCGCGGGGCGCGTGGTGTACCAGTGGACGGTGCCGGAGTCGCTGGCCGGGGAACTGCCGGAGACGACGCACGGCACCGGGACGGTGACGGTGAAGGTGTACAGCGGCGGTACGCCGGTGGGGAGTCTGAGCGCGGCGTTCACGGCCTATGTGCCGGAGACCATGCGGCCCACGGCGGCGCTGACCACGGAGGTGGTAAACGACGGTACGGCAGCGGAGAGCTGGGGCCTGTGTGTGCAGGGCATCAGCCGGATACGGTACGCGGCGACGGCGGCGGCACAGGGCGGCGCGTCCGTGCGATCGGTGCAGTTCCGCTTTGCGGGGCAGGAGCTGACCGGCACTGCCGGGACGACGGCGGTCATCGGCATCAGCGGGACGCTGCGGCCCACGGTCACGGTGACGGACAGCCGGGGACGGTCGGCGACGGCGACAGGCGAGGCGGTGACGGTGGCGGCGTACTATCCGCCGGCCATCACGGCGTCTATGGCGGTGCGGTGCGCCGCGGACGGCACAGAGAAGGATGACGGGGCGTATCTGAAGGTGAAGTGCGCGGCACAGTGCGCCGATGTGCAGGGGCACAATACGGTGGTCCTGCGGGCGCGCTTCCGGCCCGTGGGCGGTGCGTGGAGCGGCTATGTGACATTGCTGCCGGGGGCAGAGCAGCTGCTGGGCGGCGGGCTGGACGGCGGGACCTCCTATGAGGTGGAGCTGAGCGCGGAGGACACGGTGGGCAACGTGCGGGTGGTGCGGTATACGGCGGCCACCAGCCGGGTGACGCTGCATCTGCGCGCCGGCGGAATGGGCGCGGCCTTCGGCAAATATGCGGAGCAGGAGGCGCTGGAGTGCGTGTGGCCGGCGGTGTTTTACGGGGATGTGGCGGTATCCGGTGCTCTGACGGTGAACGGACAGACAGTGGAGGCGATGCTGTTTCCGGTGGGCAGCGTGCGCCTGACAGACAGCCCTGCGGCGCCGGAGACACCGGCAGGCGCGGTATGGGAGAGCGTGGAGACAGGCATCGCCGGCGTGTATGGCTGGCGGCGCACGACATGACGAGGAGGAGAGAGGCATGGCATCGACGTATACGATGGTGGCATACGGTTCACAGGGCAGCGCAGTGCGGCAGCTGCAGAATGAATTGAACAAGTGGGGGTACAGCCTGGACCAGGATGGTATCTTCGGCAAGAAGACGAGAGCCGCGGTACGGGACTATCAGAAGAAGAACGGGCTGACGATGGTGGACGGCATTGCCGGCGATGAGACGTGGGGGAGCCTGCTGTCCGCGCCTACGGCGGCGGAGCAGGCGGCGCAGGCCGCCGCGGCAGCAGAGGCGGCGGCACCCAGAGCGGAGGTCACGGCGGGCACGGCGCGGCGTCTGCAGGAGCTGGAGAGGGGCTATACACCGTCGGACGAGGTGACGGCGGCGCAGGCCTACCGGGACAGCGTGGCGGCGTTGGAGCCGGAGGCGTACCGGTCCCGGTTTGAGGAGCGTTTGCAGGCGCTGTATGACCAGATCGCGGGGCGGGAGGCCTTTGACTACGATCCGGAGGAGGACGAGTCGTACCAGCGGTACGCCAGACTGTATGCCGCCCGCGGCGCGGCGGCCATGGAGGACACGCTGGGCAAGGCGGCGGCCCTGACCGGCGGGTATGCCTCCAGCTACGCCCAGAGCGCGGGGCAGCAGGCGTACAACGGCTATTTGCAGGAGCTGGCAGCGCTGGTGCCGGAGCTGCGGCAGGCGGCGCTGGCGGAGTATCAGCAGGAGGGCAAGGCTTTGCAGAACCAGTACAGTATGCTGGACGCACAGGAGAAGGCGGACTATGACCGCTGGCAGGCGGCACGTGGCGACTGGCAGAAGCAGCTGGAGGCGGCTCAGGCGGCGTATGAGGACGCGGGCAGTCAGGACCAGAGACTGTATCAGGCGCTGCTGGCACATTTTTCCGACAAAGCGGAGCAGGAGAGGAAACTTTCCGCCTCCGGCATCCGTCTTACAGATAGTGGAGATACCGGCAGCAGGGGCGAGAGCCTGAGCTCTACGGCGGCGGAGAGCCTGCAGCGGGCCGTGGGGAACTATCTGAAGCGGGGCAACGGCGACCTGGCCCAGGCGCTGGCGGCGCAGTATACGGCCCGCATGACACCGGCGCAGCGGCAGCGGTTCGAGAAGCTGCTGGGCCAGTACGGCATGACGCTGGCATAAGGGTCGGATAGGGGAAAAGTGCTTGCAATCAGGGACTCTGTATGGTATCATATCAAGGTATATTGCAACGCGGCGGACACGCCGCAGCGGCTCGAGAGGAAGAGAGGAGCCGCGGGAAGGAGCAGCAATGGAGAAGATGAAGAAGCACTTTTTACGCCGAATGGCGCTTGTGATGGCGCTGCTGACGCTGGGCTCTGCCGTGCTGGTGGGCTGCGGCGAGCAGAAGGAACCGGAGGTGGACCCCAAGGACGAGGAGGTCATCGTGGAGCCGGAGCCCATCGAGTTGCCGGAAGGTATCAGCTTTGACGAGAAGAAGTACCCGGACGTGTTCGGGTTCATTCAGGTGCCAAATGCCACCCAGTGCGCCATCAGCAAGGGACACTATCTGGCGCAGAGCCCCAAGTCCACCAAGAGCAGCACCGGGTATGACGACGATTATTATCTGAACCGCGACCTGGACGGCGTGACCAACAAGGCGGGTTCTCTGTATATCCAGTCCCACTATAACAAGGCAGACCTGAGCGATCCCGTGACGGTGATCTATGGCCACAACATGGCCAACCGGACCATGTTCGGCGGCTTGCAGAGCTACGGCGAGACGCTGAAGTTCGATGACAACGCCGTGCTGTACATCTATCAGCCGGGCCGTCAGCTGACCTATAAGTTCTTCGCATGCATCCCCTATGATACCAGCCACATCCTGTACTACCACGACTTCAAGGACGAGAAGGTGTTTAACGCATTCTTTGAGGCGCTGGGCAAGGCGGCCAGCGATTCCAAGTACAAGAGCGACACCAACCAGAACGCCTTTTACAGTGCCGAGGGCTGCGTGAACGTGGACAAGACCAACCTGCCCCAGGCGGGCGACAAGGTGGTGGTGCTGTCCGTGTGCAAGAACGGCGACGATCATCACCGCTATCTGCTGATGGCAAAGCTGGTGGAGGACTCCGCCGCGCCCATCACCATGACCCGCGGTGAGGCCGAGGCTGCCGGTATCCCGGCGGACCGCATCCAGGACAAGGCAGCGGCAGACGCCGCGGCCGCTGCCGCGAATGTCTCCGCGGTGGAGGATGCTGCCGCCAATAAGACCGATGCTGCCAGCAAGACGGATACGGCCAAGACGGAGCACAAGGGCTGAGTCGGACCTGAAAAACAAAAACCTCCCGGACTGTGTGGTCCGGGAGGTTTTTCGGTATGCTTTCAGAGGGCGCCGCCGTCGGTCTGCGTCAGGAGATCGGCCAGGGAGACACTGTCCAGATAGTCGTTGATGATGGTGTCCAGCTTTTCCCACATGGGGAGCGTGGTGCAGTGACCGGCGCGGGGGCAGGTGTTTTCGTCGCCCTCCAGGCAGGTGACGGGGGCCAGAGAACCCTCGGTCAGCCGCAGGATCTGGCCCACAGAGTAGTCGGCGGCGGGGCGGTTCAGGCGGTAGCCGCCGCCCTTGCCACGAAGGCCGTCCACCAGGCCGGCCTTGGACAGCACGGAGATGATGCTCTCCAGATATTTTTCAGAGATGCCCTGCCGTTCGGCAATGGCGGGCAGGGGGAGATAGGCGGCGCTGTCGTCCTGAGCCAGCTCCAGCATGACCCGGAGGGCGTAACGGCCTTTGGTAGATACGAGCATGGGAAGACCTCCCTTATGTTAGTAAACATAGTATAGCACTATGTTTATGCGATTGCAAGGGGAAAACGCTCACATATAGTGGTACTTATTCCGCTTGAGCACCAGGAAGACGCCGGAGATGATAAAGGCAAAGATCTCGGCGGCGGTGATGGCCCACCAGATACCGTCCACGCCCAGAAGTATGGGCAGGATGACGACGGAGCCGGCTTGGAACACAAGCGTCCGCAGGAAGGAGATGGCAGCGGAGACGGCACCGTTGTTCAGGGCGGTGAAGAAGCCGGAGGCAAAGATGTTGAAGCCTGCCAGTAGGAACGACCAGCAGAACAGCCGGAAGGCATGGGTGGTCAGAGCGTAGAGGCTGGCATCGTAGCCCACAAACAGCCGGGACAAGGGGGCGGCCAGCACACGGGCCAGGACCGTCAGGGTCACGCCGCCGATGGCCATCAGCAGGGCGCTTTTCCGCAGGAGATTTTTCAGCTCACTGTGGTGCTGCGCGCCGTAGTGGAAGCTGACCACCGGCGCGCTGCCGATGGAGTAGCCGATGAAGATGGCTACGAAGATGAACTGGACGTACATCAGAACGCCGTAGGCGGAGACGCCGTCCTCGCCGATCAGGCGCATGAGCTGGAAATTGTAGAGCATACCTACCAGGGAGGAGGAGATGTTGCTCATCAGCTCGGAGGAGCCGTTGCCGCAGGATTGGAGAATGGGGCGCAGACGCAGGGCGGCGGGCCGCAGGCGCAGCAGGCTGGTGTTGGGCCGCAGGAAGTAGATCAGGGGCAGTACGCCGCCTACACACTGGCTCAGGCCGGTGGCGATGGCCGCGCCGGCCACACCCCAGTCGAAAACGGCGATGAAGAGCGCGTCCAGGACCATGTTGGTGATGCCGGCGGCCACGGTGACGAAAAGGCCCAGGCGGGGCTTTTCGGCGGCGATGAAGAAGCTCTGGAACACATTTTGCAGCATGAAGGCGAAGGTGAAGCCGGTGACGATGCGGCCATAGAGAATGCAGTCGGCCATCATGGCGTCAGACGCGCCCAGTAGACGGGACACGGCGGGCATGGTGAGGATGCCCACGGCGGACAGCACTGCGCCAAACAGCAGTGTGAACAGTACCAGCATGGAGAAGGTGCGGTGGGCCTCCTCCTGCTTGCCCTCGCCCAGCAGCTTGGACACCAGGGCGGTGCCGCCGGTGCCGATCATAAAGCCCATGCCGCCCAGGATCATCACGAAGGGCATGACCAGGTTTACGGCGGCAAAGGGCGTTTTGCCCACGAAATTGGAGACGAACAGACCGTCCACCACGCCGTAGATGGACGTGAAGACCATCATGCAGATGGAGGGAAGCGTGAAGCGCAGCAGCTTGCCATACGTGAAATGGTCGGAGAGACGGATGGATTGCTTTGCCATGAGGGCCTCCTATCGAAAAAAGTAGCTCCATCATAAAGATGGAGCTAAATCATCCCGCCGAAGGCGGAGTTTGAACTTGGTGACCCGTACCGGATTCGAACCGATGTTAAAGGCGTGAGAGGCCTCTGTCTTAACCACTTGACCAACGGGCCGCAGATTTTCTTCTATTTCATCGGCCGAAACCGTTGAAATCATGGTACACCTTCAGGGACTCGAACCCTGGACACCCTGATTAAGAGTCAGGTGCTCTACCAACTGAGCTAAAGGTGCATATCCTGTTAACGGTGTTATTATAGTCGATGTGCACCGATATTGCAAGCTTTTTTTGCGAAAAGAACAGGATTTCTTTGAAATCAGGGAGAGAGCCGGAAAAGCGGGGGCTTTTCCGGCTCTCTGCGGGAAAGGAAAGAAGAACTGTCAGTTTTTCCACTCCACATACAGCTCGCGGACGGCATTATCATCGGCGGGCTTGGCGGGGGCGGCCGCGGGAGCTGCGGGCGCCTCGGCAGCGGGGTGGTCACGCTTTTCGATGAACTTGGGCGCCACCTGGGGGAACAGCGCCAGGCTCAGCACATCCTCGTCGGACTTGGCCAGACTCTTGAACTCCTCGCGGTACTTCTCCAGCTCCGGCTCCAGCAAATCGGCGGGACGACAGGTGATGACATCCTCAGGGGCGATGCCCGCCTTGGAGCGGACCTCCTCGTTGACCTCGCCGGGCAGCTTGCCGTATTCACCCTTGAGCATGGCGCGGGACTCCTTGGGGAACGTCTTGTAGCGCTCGCCCATGATGACGTTCATCACGGCCTGGGTGCCCACGATCTGAGAGGAGGGCGTTACCAGCGGGGGATAGCCGAAGTCCTTGCGGACGCGGGGGATCTCCGCCAGCACGT
>OIXG01001972.1_pt1 | contig 17359 bp, 20 predicted proteins | sample 1587731 | NCBI WGS metagenome assembly OIXG01 (sample SAMEA3888908, study PRJEB22519) | human gut metagenome | biome: human gut; feature: human-associated habitat; material: faeces | place: Denmark | collected 2010
ATAAACCCACGAAGAGGTTTATGCCCATCCCTTCTGTTATCTAAAATCTACATTTGGCTTTAAATTCAAACTGTCCACAACCTTTGGAAAATCTTCCACATTCTGTATTTCATCAAAGAACACATAGTGCATATCATCATCTACAAGCCTATCCTTGATGTATTTATATAATTCTCTTGGCTGCTTCAAATCTTCATAATCATAGTCTTCAAAATTAATAGCAATGATATGGTCTGCTTGTACCCCAGATTCTTTCAGATAGCCCTGAAATATCTGCATAAGCGTGGATTTGCCACATCGTCTGATACCTGTTACAATCTTTATAATGTCTTTATCTTTAAATTCCTTCAAAGTTTGAAGATACTCGTCTCTAAGTATTATCTTATTCATATAATCCTCCTGTTTTGCGAAACAAAATCCGAGTCCTATGATGAGGAGAGGATTTACCTTCTTTCTTATGAATCTATTTTCGATGACTAATTTATTTTTTATTTGCTGTATTCATTATATCCAAAAACTTGTTTATTTTCAATAGTTATTGGATTTCATTCCAAAAACTATTCTTTTATTGTTTTTTCTTGGATACCATTATTATATTCAATATTTCCAGATACAATTCCAGAAAACGTAAGCGATGTATAATCGCACGGTTTGTCGCCACCAACATTTCATTAGATAATCACTTCAGGAGTGAGTATCTCTCCGAATCAGCTGTATTTGTAGTTGGAGCCGTTTGCTCTAACTGTGATTGATTCCGGTTGAATTCACTCTGAATAACCTTTAGGAGTGAATTACTATGAGTTCAAAAAGACTGCACTACTCTGATTTCGCTTTAACCTATGAATTCCTCTACGGAATTCTGACTCGATTCATAGTAATCGGTCACCGAAAAGTTTTGCCTTCGGCAATGGTTATGGAGGTAGTTGGATTTATTAGATTTTACTTCTAAGGAAGTCTTAAAGTATAACCATAATTAAATATAAACAATCACAATGCCTGTCTCCGATGATTTATTATCATAATATGAAAATATTTTTCCCCATGCATAATCATATTCTATTCCTGTAATACTTTCATTACTTGGAATTCCTAATTCATTTTTCAAAAAATCATTATTATGTTTTCTTAATTCTTTCAGAATATTATCATTCATTGTTTGATAATTCATTTTGTACTTCTCTTCAGCATTACTTAATTCAACTTTTGATATTATCTTATTATCACAAAAAATAGTAGTCCAGAACTTTTCTTTATTTAATTCCATTGGCTCCTTGGATATATATACTTTTCCAGTATTAAATTTTATTACATTGAATTCATCTGCATTTAATATATCAATACTCGTCTTTGGTTCAATAATATATCTTCCCAATTTAATTTTCCCATTTTTCATAGCATTTCTCCTACTTAATTTCATTCATCATACCGAAATATTCCTCTAGTGATATTTTAGTATTTGTTAAACTAATCGTTTGATTATCTAATTTTTCCAGTACTCCATTAGCACAATTAAAATCAAAATTAGGGTCAAATCTTTGCGTTAATCCTCCTTGACCAAATTGCGTATTATTCAAAGCGACTCCATCTGCCACATTTAGTTCTCCATGAACTTTGTAAGGAGTTAACTTACTTCTGTATTCTGCATAAGCCATTCCTTTTTCATAATATGGTTTTACTTGCAATCCTCCAAAGACCTTTTGAGCATCATTGCCTATAGTCTGCGCTACTTCTGATGTTGTAGAATACCCCGTTGGGAATGGTTCGCCCATATAGATTATATCACCATCATGTAATGTTATATTCGTATAGGCATCCACACCAGTATAGGGATAACTACCTTGCCAAGCGGACGCTACTTCTGATGGATTACAACTTTCCCAACACACATTTTCTTTCCCATATGTATCCCTATAATAATTATACCAATCCATTCCTGTAACATCGTCTATGTTGTACTTCCACCCTCACAAGTAATACTTCTTTCAGACTCCACCCGCCCTTTGCTAGTAGACATAACCCTATTCTTTCCATCTGCTTTTGACGATGACTTTCCACCCTCAAAAACTGACCGCAAAACAAATGATGTTATTGCACACTCTGCCCAGGCCTTGGCTACATCTCCGCCTGTTATTGCTTTATCATATTTGTTTTCATGATATATGTATGTAGCTGTACCTATTGTTGCATCCCCAACAGCATTTATTACTCTGGCAGCAAAAACATTACCGACCGTCATCTCTGCACCAGTCATCATGGCTGCTGTTCCTGCGCCAAACATTCCACAAAGAGCACCTATTATTGCGCCCTCTTCAACGCCACTTGCAAATCCATCAAAAAACGACTTTCCTGCTTTCACTGATGCAGCGCCATTCATTATACCAGATATTGCTGATCCCACGAGGGCAGATGTCGCTATAGACTGTGTTACCGTGGCGGCCGCCGCCCCTAATACAGCAGGGCAGACTATCGCCACTGCAGCAGTAACCACAAGCACGCCTATGCCTATAGCCAGCTTTCCTTCACTGGTCTCATACCATGGAGTTTCAGCATATAGGTTGCACAGGGTCTGTCCAGGGATGATATATCCAGAGATTCCGCCATCTTGCTTATGTGTATTATATCTCTCTGACGTCTGATATCATCAATATACTGTCCAAGTGTATCATATATCTTTGACAATCTGTAAGGTTCATCTTCAAGCCTGCCAAGATCTACATACAAAAGAACTCCTCTATTGTCCATTAATCCCCTCATTCAGGTATTTGTCAACAAATTCAAACTCCTCCGGATCCTGAAATCCAACATTAGAAAGATAATTATCACATATTTCTTTTAATGTCTTGATTCAATACAATTCATATACTATGAACTTTTCATTTTTTCTGTAGCTTGACTACTCAACTGGAGTGTTTTTCACTCCGATTACTTATTTCTATCAAGTCTACGATGATAATCGATGGTGGACATCATGGTATCAGACTTTATGAAAGGGAGGTACAACCTCATGAAAATTTTTGTAGGCATTGATATTGCCAAACTCAACCATTTCGCCGCTACAATTTCATCGGACGATGAAATACTCATTGAGCCGTTCAAATTCACAAACGACGCTGATAGCTTCCATGCATATGACTCATCTGGCAAATCTGCTCAAAGTGGACTCGCACGGACACTTTACCAAAGAGCAGGTCAAAGAATTAAGAGTTCTCGCACATAAGTCTGTCGGTGCAAACGACAGCGCTATATCTAAGTTAGCAACCACCAACTTCAAGCGCTTTTAAAATGTCTTCAAGCTCATCTCTACTATCCTTCGCATCTTCTCCCACACTCGCAGCTCCAACATCATCTTCCTGCGACACAACACCATCTCCTTTATGGCATCATCAAACAATAGTATTGCATCGTCTATTTTTTTATCAGCATTCATTTAGTTTTTCTCTATTTGATTATAAAAATGCATTGTTTCCTACGCATTAATTGCTATGAGAACAATGCATTCTCTCACGAATACCCATTCTATATATGGCATTCGATTGTTATTCCGAGTTCATTTACTTGCCGCTGTACTTGTTCTAAAAAATCCATAGCCTTTTTTGTTGGTTCATACTTAAAATGGATTTCAAAAACAGCATATTCTATTAAATCTTCTTCATAAAATTCGTTATATTGATGTTCCTCGCAGAATGTAATATAAGAATTTATTTTTTCTTGTAGTCTTAGTAAATGATCATACTCATTTTTCCAATCAAGATGATCTGATATCAGTAATATTAAAGCCTTCCCATTTTCATCCGTAGCCATTCCATCTATTGTTCCACTATCTAAAACCGACATACTTCTAACCATTGTTTTGGTAACAGCATCAAAATAATATCTGCGATTCTTTAAATGTAGATTTGTATCTGACAGGCTCGAATGCCTATATGCTATCTTCTGAGATTGCAACATTTCTTTCCGGAAGATATGTGGAGGTCAAGATGTTGCCCCTTTCCTTTAAAGAATATGTGAAGGCAACGGGAGATGAAAAAGAACTTTCGCTAAAGTATCAGAAATATTTGAAATTCAGTTCATTTCCATATGCTATGATGTTGGATGAGAAGGAAGAAGTAATTAATCAGTATCTTGAGAGTATCTATAGCACTGTGATGTTAAAGGACATTATTTCAAGAAAGAAGATTACCGATGTGATGATGCTTGAAAGTGTGATACGATTTATGTTTGATAATATTGGTAATCTTACATCGACAAAGAAAATCAGTGACACTATGACATCTGACGGAAGAAAAGTGGATGTAAAAACTGTTGAGAAATACATTACAGCGCTGGAAGAATCATTTGTAGTTTATCAGGCAAAACGATACGATGTGAAGGGTAAGAATTATTTGAAAACTCTTGATAAATATTATGTGGTTGACATTGGACTTCGTTATATGTTACTTGGTTCTAGAAATGCAGACACTGGTCATATTCTGGAAAATATAATCTATCTTGAGCTTATTAGACGAGGATATAAGGTCTATGTCGGCAAGGTGGAATCAGAGGAAGTGGATTTTGTTGCCATGAACAGTAAGGGAATTATTTACTATCAGGTGGCTGCTACGGTCAGAGAGGAATCAACACTTTTAAGAGAGCTAAGACCATTGCAGAAAATTACAGACCATTATCCAAAGTATATCATAACACTGGATGAAGACCCTGATGCTGATTACGATGGTATCAGGAGAATTAATGCGCTGCAGTTCTTACTTGGTGAGGAATAAGATTGAGGGATGAAATACCAAAATCCCACCCAATTTCATAGTAAAGACCTGAATCCGTGAAGTTGATTTGTTTTCGAATTTAGGAAGTGATATAAAACGAGAAGATTATGTCCATATTGTTGATGAATATTGGGTAGATTAGCGAAAAGAGTATGAAAAATGGATGTGCGTGTTAATAAAAATGATAAAATGGTGGAATGGGATGTGGGAGGCAAAACCATCTCGATTTATAACGAATATACCTTATATGCATTTAAGCATGGAAAAGGTATGCTAATGATTAAGGAAAAATATGAAACATCAGATAGTGGATTTAGTGCATATAATGAAGAGGGAAATTTAGTATTTTCGTATAGGAGTTTAGGAAATCATCTTAATTATAGGAATAAGGATATTTCTGTAATCAATGGTGCAATAATATCAGCTGATTATGAAGAAGAGAAAAGAAAATTAATAATTATAAAGGAGTTTAATGAAATAAGGTCACTTTTAATATATGATGATAATGCAGACTTTTTATCAGAGATAAATTGTCCAAAAGGTTATATATTTGTTTCGTTGAAAAATTGTGCTGGTCATATCATGGTAGTAGCACAAGGAATAAATGATTTGACTAGGGATTCATTTGGAAGAAACGATTGGAATTTTGAAATTAATTTTGAAAATTTTTACGTTGAAAGAAAATCTATCACACAGTAATTGATTAGAAAATGGTACCAGAAGGCAAAACTTCATATTAAGTTCCAATTGACCGATATAAACGCACTTTTTGTAACAAGAAAATTTGTTATGAAAGACTAACTGTCTTTACCAAAAACTTTCGACTTGCCCTTACGAAGTAATAGGCAATAGCGAAAGTTTTTATAAAGACAGTTCCATAGCAAAATTTTGGGGATGGGTGCACTTAAGGACAGTCAAAATCAAAACCTCATATTTAGTTCCCAAATGCTGAAATCAACAAAAAATGCGACATTATTATTGATGATTATGAAGAAGAGGTTCTTGAATTAGATAAAATACCAATGGCATTAGAGGTAGTAAATCAGTTTATAAAGAGTAACTCAAATAAAGAACTTGGTAAATTGAAAACAATGTTGGATTGTGTTATAGGCGAAAACATAATGCCTGAGTACATAGATTAATGCGATATACTGTATTGTTTAGCAAATAGGCATGCAATAAATCACATAGTGAGTTATAATGAAATCAACAGGCTGATACATATTATAAGAGGAGGACAAATTTAAACTATGGGAGTACAAAAGAAGAAGTTGTTACACCGGATAATGGCTCTGGCGATCGCAGTTGCGGTTGGATTGTCAGTGATCGTGCCGGGAGGAACAAGTGCTGAAGCGGCGACAATACCTGCGGATGTGACAAAACCATCTGCCAATTGCGTGTTTATAGCAATGAAGGGCAAGTATGTGTCGGAGGCTTCGGCTGCAGTGAAGAGGATCAATCAGATCCGTTATGAAGCATGTAAGCAGGGCGTTAAGATTGATGGACGGAAATTGACGCTTGACGACTATGTGCCGATCAAGTGGTCGGCAGGACTTGAGAAGATAGCAAGGATCAGAGCTGCGGAGGCGAGTGTTACAATGTATCACTCAAGACTTAACGGAAAGTCTGTATTTGATTTCAAATATCCGGGAAATGGCTGGCCGACTTCCGAGGTGCTTGCGTGGAACTGGTCAGAGAGCATGCTCATGGGCATTGAGCAGTGGTACAGCGAGAAGGATGCCTATGTGAAGGGAACTCCTGGAGCGGTGACCGGACATTACACATCCATGATAAATCCTGCAAACAGGTATGTGGGTGTTGGTACATTTATAAATAAGAATGCATCTTATCCGAATACGACTGCAGCCCAGTTCATGGGAAGCGGCAGTCAGGCTGAGACTATGGCTAAGTCCACTGGTGAGAGCGATGTTACGGTGGAGGTGCAGAAGGACAATATCACATCGGTTAAGATGACCGGAAATAAGAGCGTGCAGGAGGGACAGAAGGTAACTCTCACACTCAAGGCAGTCCTTGGACAGTATGGAAGTACATCGTATAAGGTGCTTGCGGGAGCTAAGTGGAAAACATCGAATTCCGCTATTGCAAAGGTGTCACCTACAGGAGTGGTAACAGGTCTCAGAAAGGGAACTGTGAAGATCACAGCCACTGTTGGATCACGTTCAGCATCATATACGGTAACAGTAACAGGAAAATGTGCGCATGTATATTCCGGCAAGGTAGTAAAAACAGCAACTACCAGAAGCGATGGCAAGGTGTTACATACATGCAGAAAATGCGGCCAGAAGAAGTATATCGTTGTCAAGAAGATAAAGAGTGTTACATTATCACAGACGAGATATAAGTATGATGGTAAGACAAAGACACCTAAGGTGACTGTGAAGGACAGCAATGGTAAGATAATATCATCAAAATACTACAAGGTGACATATCCTAAGGCGAGAAAGAAAGCCGGAACATATACGGTGAAGATAAAGTTTTCCGGAAGGTATAAGGGTACAGTTTCAAAGAAGTACAGAATAGTAAAATAAAAAAATACCGTTGTTCATAAAAAATATGGACAACGGTATTTTTAATCTGAAAGAAATTATTTCTTCTCAGGCTCTGGAGTATAGTCAAGTATGGATGAAATAGCCTTGTGAACCTTTGTATACTCAGTTATAAGAATATGCATACGCTGGAATCCAGGCTGCTCCAGATGATAATATACTCTGGTCATTCTCTTTCCAACCTGCTCTTTGTGATCGGAGATGAAACCGTATTCAATCAATTTGTACAGTGCAGGATATAGAGAACCGATAGGAATCTTTATCACGCCGTCTGACAGTGAGTCCATGAGCTGTGACAGCTCGTAGCCGTAATAATCTTTCTGGCTGAGCAGATAGAGTACGAGCAGCTCCACGGAACCTCTGATGAAGTTCGGCTTTGCAACGACTCTTGCATGTACAGCCTCAACTGCTGCTTCCTTTGCGGTATCATTACTTTGATCCTGAACCATAATACTGTTGGAATATATGCTGTTTAATACGTTTTCCATTAAAACCACCTCATACAAAAAAAATAGTTACACTTTGTATTGATTGTAATTGCAAAATCATTTAATTGCAACCTTTCTTTTCATTAAAATGAAAATAAGTTGCGTATTTTTGCAATTTTTGCTTATTTGAGAAAGGTTTTTGACTGTAACTGCCTGGATAATGCCAATAGACGGCTGGCAGCATCCTTTGGATCGTCAGCTTTCATTATGGCGGACACCACACAGATGCCGGCGATAGGTATGCCCGAGAGGACATCCAGGTTGGTCGGATTGAGTCCTCCGATGGCATTTACCGGGATGGGAACTGCCTTGCAAATGTCTCTCAGTGTATCCGTGGATGTGAGCACTGTCTTGACCTTGGTGGTGGTTGGGTAGATGGCTCCAACTCCCAGATAATCAGCTCCCTGTTCATACGCCTCCACGGCCTGAGGAACAGTCTTGGTGGTTGCGCCCACGATGCGGTCAGGCCCCATGAGTTTTCTGGCTATGGAGACTGGCATGTCTGTCTGCCCCACATGGACACCTTCGGCATCGGTCGCCAGCGCCACATCTACCCGGTCATCTATGATGAGTGGCACGTTGTAGCGGCGCGCAATTGAGTGCACCTTGTCCGCAAGATGTATGTACTCACGGGTAGTTCTTTCCTTTTCTCTAAGCTGCATGAGTGTCGCACCGCCGTCCAGAGCACACTCCACTCTGTACAGAAATTCCTCCTCGGACAACCCTGTGCTGTCCGTTATAAAATATAAAGTAGGATCAAATGTATACATTTCAAACTTCTTTCTCCGCCGGCAGACGGCGGTATGCTGTATAGTTCAGATCGTTTTGATCTGATAGTTGTTGTTACACATACAGATAGTCATTGAGTACGGGCTGCAGTCCCTCGCCCTCTATGTCTGAATACATATGTTCAAGACTTCTGTTGTCGTTGATCTCGAACTGCTCGTCGCCCTGCTCACTGCAGGAAGTCTTGCCGCTGTATTTGCTTTCATGATCGCCGATTCCGGTTGACACGCCCGCCGATACCTTGGTCGCTGCGATCTTCACTATGCCGTTTCTGAAGTCTGCACTCTCCCTTGAAGATACCGTTATTCCGGCAAATGGCAGGAATATCCTGTATGCGCACAGTATCTGGCAGAGCTGCTTCTCGTGTACGTCCAGAGGATTGATCTGATCGTTGTTGATGATCGGTCTCAGTCTTGGACAGGAGAGTGACATCTCTGCGTGTGGGTATTTTCTCTGGAGAAAATACGCGTGAAGGGCTGTTGCCAGTGCATCCTTGCGGAAGTCGGAGAGCCCTAACAGTGCTGAGAATGCAACGCCCCGCATTCCGCCCATGAGGGCGCGCTCCTGCGAGTCGAAACGGTATGGCCATACTCTCTTGTGACCCATCAGGTGAAGAGTCTCGTATTTGTCTGCGTCGTAGGTCTCCTGGAACACTGTCACATAGTCCGCACCGCACTCATGGAGGTAGCGGTACTCATCGGTGTTCACCGGATATATTTCAAGGCCTACCATGCGGAAGTATTTCCTTGCAAGCTTGCATGCCTCGCCGATATACGTTACGTCACTCTGGCTGCGGCTCTCGCCGGTCAGTATAAGGATCTCTTCCATACCGCTGTCGGCGATGACCTTCATTTCCTTCTCGATCTGCTCTGCTGAGAGCTTCATTCTGTTGATGTGATTGTAGCAGTTGAAGCCGCAGTATACGCAGTAGTTCTCACAGTAGTTGGCTATGTAGAGCGGCGTGAACATGTAGACCGTGTTGCCGAAGTGCCTGCTTGTCTCGCGGCTTGCGCGCTGCGCCATCATCTCAAGAAATGGTTCGGCGGCGGGGGAGAGCAGAGCCTTGAAGTCCTCTATGCTGCACGTCTCGTGTTCAAGGGCCGCCATGACGTCTCTGCCTGTGTAACTGCTGTAGTCGTAGCTGTTCATGTGCTCCATGACCTTGCTGCGGATGTCAGATTCAATAACCTCCATGCCCGGAAGGTATTCCATATGGCTTTTCCTTGACGATGGATCTGTCTCCAGACGGTGCTTGATCTCCAGCGCTTCCGGCGAAAGATATTCCGAGTCTATCAGAAAGTGGTTTTCCATCTGAGTGCACCCCCTTAGTCATGCAGGAATCCGGTCAGTGGATCTGAAGCGGATGCCCCTCTGGTGAGAACTCTTCCAAGACCTGCCAGATAAGCCTTTCGGCCTGAATTTATCGCGTCCTTGAATGCCGATGCCATGAGTGGCAGATTTCCGGCTGTGGCGAGGGCAGTGTTTGCCATGATGGCGGCAGCGCCCATCTCCATGGCTTCACATGCCTGGGATGGCCTTCCGATACCGGCGTCAACTATGATCGGAAGTTCGATCTCGTCGATGAGGATCTGGATGAAGTCTTTGGTAGCTAGTCCTTTGTTGGAACCTATAGGTGATGCCAGTGGCATGACCGCTGCGGCTCCCGCATTTACTAGATCACGGGCGGCATTCAGGTCCGGGTACATGTAAGGCAGTACCACAAATCCTTCATTTGCCAGTGCCTCGGTTGCCTTTATCGTTTCCTGGTTGTCGGGAAGGAGATATTTGCTGTCGCGCATGATCTCCACCTTGACGAAGTCTCCACAGCCCAGAGCCCTTGCAAGCCTTGCTATGCGCACGGCCTCCTCGGCGTTCCTCGCGCCGCTTGTATTTGGCAGGAGAGTAACTCCCTCCGGGATGAAATCGAGAATATTTTCCTCTTCTTTTGTATTTGCACGGCGGACGGCCAGAGTGATGATCTCTGCTCCTGCGTCTTTTATAGCTGATTCGATCAGCTTCATGGAATACTTTCCTGAACCCAGAATAAATCTTGAATTGAATTCATGTCCTCCGATTATCAGCTTGTCTTCTTTCATTATAATGCTCCTCCTCCCATGAAACTCACGACCTCCACACAGTCGCCGTCGTTAAATGTAATGTCTGCGTATGTCTCTCTCGGTATGATCTCTTCGTTGATCTCAACAACTATGCGCACCGGTTTGTAGCCGGATTCTTCAAGAAATGCCGCCAGATTCTGCCCGGCAATGTCGAGATCTTTTCCGTTCACTGTTACCATAGCCCTTTCCTCCAAAGTCTTTTATCTGCACAAAAAAAGAGTTACCGATTTGGTAACTCCAATAAAGTCTGCACTTTAACAAACGTCTGCTATCAGGCTTCCCTACGTTGGCATTATCCAAATCAGGTTTCCGGTCGAAGGTCACACCTTCCTCTCAGCCTGTACTACAAGCTCCCGCGTCCTCTTTTTGTTGTCAGATAATAATATACGACCTGAAAACCCGGAATGCAAGAGTAATCTATCAGGCAAATATGCCATTTGACCGCAAATATTCGAAGCTCTCTCAAAAATATACGGAAAATGTACTGCGATTGATGGCTTTTCCTTGACACAGCCCACATATGTATGTACAATTTAGTTGTTTGGCGCGCTAAAGTGTCATACAAAATCAGCAGGTTGCACAAATGCTGATTTGAGTTATCTTATGGAGGACAGTGAAGTTATGAGACAGAAGAAGATTCATTACATCTATAATAAAGAGATGGAGTGTATGGATCCTGAGGAGAGAAGAAAGCTTCAGGGGGAGAGACTTAGAAAGACAGTAGAACTTGAATATGCAAATGTACCGGCATACAGAGCCAGAATGGACGAGGCGGGAGTAAAGCCGGAGGATATAAACAGCATAGACGATATCGTCAAGCTGCCATTTATGCAGAAGACAGATCTCAGGGATAACTTCCCATTTGGACTGTTTGCAGCAGACAGGAAGGACATCATCAGAATCCAGGGTTCATCAGGAACCACAGGTAAGCCTGTTGTAGCTGGCTACACCCAGAACGATATAGATGTGTGGACGGAGATGGTAGCCAGAGCTATCAAGTGCGCTGGTGGCGGAGAGGATGATGTCATCCAGATAGCTTATGGTTATGGATTGTTCACAGGTGGACTTGGAGCACATCAGGGCGCGACTAAGGTTGGTGCCATGGTAGTTCCGATGTCATCAGGCAACACACAGAGACAGATCATGATGATGAAAGAGCTCGGCGCAACCATGCTTTGCTGTACACCTTCATATGCTACATACCTTGCAGAGACCATCAGGGAGATGGGCATCGATCCATCAGAACTGAAGATCAAGTCAGGCTACTTCGGAGCAGAACCTTGGACAGAGGAGATGAGACAGCACCTTGAGGAGCTTCTTGACTTCGATGCATTTGATATATATGGACTAACAGAGATCGGTGGACCTGGTGTTGCATTTGAGTGCTTTGAGAAGAACGGAATGCACATCAACGAGGATCATGTTCTTGCAGAGATCATTGATCCGGTCACAGAGGAGCCGCTTCCAGACGGAGTTCCTGGAGAGCTTGTGTTTACAACCCTTACCAAGACAGGTACACCTATGATCAGATACAGGACACATGATATATGTACACTTACACACGGCACATGTGCATGTGGAAGAACAACAGTCAAGATGAGCCGTATCACAGGCCGTACAGACGACATGCTTGTAATCCGTGGTGTAAATGTATTCCCTAGTCAGATAGAGTCAGTCCTTCTCGGCGTGGAGGAGGCTTCAGCTCATTATATGATCGTGGTTGATCGTGTGAATTCACAGGATAAGCTGACAGTTCAGGTAGAGCTCAAGGAAGATGTGGATATGGGCGATGCTGCAAAGCTTGCGGCTATTGCATCCCGCATCAAGACAGATATCAAGCAGACACTGCTTATCAGCGCAAAGGTTGAACTGGTTCCACCTAAGACCATTCCACGTTCAGAGGGCAAGGCAAAGAGGATCACAGATAACAGACATATCGGATTCTAATCGGTAAGATTGAGTAGTCAGACGAATCACAGGACTGAAATGTTTGAGAGCGGAAGACTATAGAGAGAATAAAACAGCCGGCTTAATGGCGAGCTTTCCGGGATCGAGACCGGGCATGTCGCTGTGAGCCGGCTGTTTTATCAGGCAGTGATCAGGCAGGAGTCAGGCGGGGGGCAGGCAGGAATCTTGGGAGACTTGCGGCGGCAGACATCAGCTGTGAGGCCTGCCGCCGGGAAACTGGCAAAACAGATAAAATCGCCAAATGCTGAAAAACCTTGCATTTTGGTATGTTTCCGTGTAGAATTTGCTTTGTTATGTGCGCTGACAGTGAGATACTGCACTGCAGTGGTAAAGTTGGTGCGGAGCAGATAAATTATAATTATTATGGAAGGTGGATTAACTAATGAATGTTTACGAGATGATTGCGTTTATAGCGTATTTTGTCCTGGTAATCGGTGTAGGAATTTATTTCTTCTTCAAATCCAAGGGGAATGCCGGCGAGAAGGATTATTTTCTTGGAGGAAGAGATATGAATGGTCTGGTGGCTGCACTCAGCGCCGGAGCATCTGATATGAGTGCGTGGGTTCTCATGGGACTGCCCGGAGCATTCTATGCGACAGGACTCAGCAACATGTGGATATCAGTTGGTCTGTTCATCGGAACAGCATGTGCCTGGATATTCATAGCACCGAGACTCAGAAGATTCTCGATAGCGTACAACGATTCGATCACTATACCTCAGTATTTGACAAATCGTTTTCAGTCAGACAATAAGCTGCTTCTCATAATATGTGCAGTTATATTTGTGGTTGCATATTGTATATACGCTGCGTCAAGTATATCGGCCTGCGGTACTCTGTTCAACACTGTTATGGGCATCGATAGGAATACAGCCATGATCGGCGCTGCAGTCATCATCATCGTGTACACATTCCTTGGTGGTTTTAATGCAGTGTGCTGGACGGATTTCTTCCAGGGACTTCTGATGCTTGCAGCTCTCATGATCGCACCTATCATTGCGGTCATCACCATGCAGGGCGCTGGCTTTATAGCACCTGATGTTGTCATTCCAGACAATTATTACAATGCCCTTATAAGTGGTTCATTTGACAAGACCAGTGTGATCAATATCATATCAGGACTTGCATGGGGACTTGGATATATGGGTATGCCACATATTCTTATAAGATACATTTCGATCAAGTCAGAGAAGGAGATGAAGAAGTCCAGAATAGTCGGTACTTGCTGGACGGGAATCATCCTCGTTATGGCATCCGTAGTTGGTATGGTCGGCCTTAAGTATCTTGGCGGTGGACTTACAGATAACTCACAGGTATTCATCAGACTTGTAAGAGGCGTGTTCCCTGCACTTGTAGCTGGTATACTTCTCTCAGCTATCCTTGCAGCGTCCATGAGTACAGCTGATTCACAGCTCCTTGCTTCATCATCAGCATTTTCGTCTGATGTGTACAAGCCTATATTCAGAAAGAGTGCATCTGACAAGGAGATGCTCTGGGCAGGAAGAATTGTGGTAATCATCATCTCAGTTGTGGCACTTGCCATAGCGATGAATCCGGACTGCGAGGGTATCATGGCACTCGTGTCAAATGCATGGGGCGCATTCGGATCGGCATTTGGACCGGTCATCGTTCTGTCACTGTACTGGAAGCGACTGAATTACAATGGAGCACTTGCTTCTATCATAGTCGGATTTGCTGTTGACATGCTCTGGTACAAGTTCCTTGCAACACCAACAGGACTTTATGAGATCGTTCCTGGATTTGCAGCAGCGTTCATTACAGCTATCGTCGTATCACTTCTCACAAAGAAGCCTGACGACAAGGTTGTTGAGATATTCGAGAAGGCTAAGCTTCCTACGGAGTAATTTGCAGTGTAGAGTTATAAAGCTGGGATCTTTTGGTGGCGGATGAGTTCGTCTGCACACAAAATTATCTCTAAATCAAAATAAAAGGCTGAAAAGATACAAAATCTGAAGAAATTGTATCTTTTCAGCCTTTTTTGCTAAATAAGAGATAATTTTGTGCGCAAAAAAAGAACCACCTGAATTGCTAGGCGGTTCTTTTTTAAACAACAACTTAAACAACTAAGAGTAAATTACTTTCTCTTGAACAACTGAGTTCAGTATATACACAAAATATGAACAGAATATGTACAGAAAAAAAACGTTTTGCAAAATAAAATCTTCAAAATTTAAAGATTTTATGACACATTTTTCAAAGTGCACAAAAAGAAAATGGCCATTTGTGCGGTATGCACAGAGCCTTGTAAAAACATGTAAATCCCGCATAAATATGTAAATAACAGGTAAAGGAGTAAGTATTTCAACTGGTAAAACAGCCTCTTTTTAATTATGATAGGAGATAGGGCGATTATAAGTGTGTGTATGTTTGCCATAACGGGTGGTATATTCGTGTATGCTTACCATCAACCAGTTCCTGCCGAAGTACTGCAGTGTGCTTCTGCGCGATGATTACAGGGAATACGTTTCGGAGATAATCATAGAGGGACACACGGATACGAATGGTTCCTACATATACAATCTTGAACTTTCACAGCAGCGAACGTTCTCAGTGGCAAAGTACTGTCTGACGGAGAGCAACGGCATCATAAGCAGTGGACATGGCAGCGTCGAGACGCGTGGAGATCAAGTTCAGGCTTCAGGACGAAGAGATGATAGATGAGATGATGGACATTCTCAAGGACAAATAGATATATAAGAGGAGAGCAATGGCGGTAAACAAGACAAAACTCAAAAAGCAAATATTTGACATAATACAGATAGGGGACAAAAGCAATCTGGCGAGCAGGGCATTTGACATATTCATAGTGGGTGTCATATTGTCGAACATATCGGTGATGTTCCTGCAGACCTACGATCAGCTTGAACCATATTATGGGCTGCTGAGTGTTATCGAGTGGGTGACTACAGGCATATTCTGTGTTGAGTACATTCTCCGCATATGGACGGCGGATTTCCTGTATCCCACATGCACCAGAGGAAAGGCTATAGGAAAGTTCCTCATATCATATGACGGAGTTGTGGATCTGCTCACGATCATACCAGTGTTCTTTCTGTCTGGCTTCGTGGCGTTCAGGATGCTCAGGGTGATCCGTATATTCCATCTTTTCAGGATCAATTCAAAGTACGACAGCTTCAATGTCATCAAGATAGTCCTGCTGAGAAAGAGCAGACAGATCATATCGTCCATGTTCATCATATTTATACTGATGATGGCGAGCAGCCTGTGTATGTACAGCACTGAGCATGCCGCACAGCCGGGAGTGTTCAGCAACGCCTTCAGCGGCATATGGTGGGCGGTATCGACAGTCCTTACCGTGGGGTATGGAGACATTTACCCGATCACGCTGCTGGGCAAATGCATGGCGATAGTCATAGCATTTATGGGAGTTCTGCTGGTAGCGATACCTACAGGTATCATAAGCGCCGGATTTGTAGAGCAGTATCAGAACAATGCCAACGAGGAGTCCAAAGTTGTTGATGTGGACGAGATTGGAGAACTGCTCGTAGATGATGTGAGCAAGTTTTGCGGCAGGACCATACTCCAGGCTACGGAGGAGTATGGTGTGAATATATATATGGTACTCAGGGATAATATGTCTATACTGCCGACAGGTGATCTGGAGATACAGACAGGTGATATTCTGATAGTGAAGTCAAAATTCCTTGAGAAGAGACGTGGAAGCTCATTATCTTAGGTTATGCAAGTAATAAATATAAAATTGAGATTATAAATGAGAAGTTTCTGTAAACTACAAAAAAAACTCAATAATCATATTGATTTATTTTGACTAATTGGGTATACTTTCAACTGAATATGAGAGAAAGTGTTCATATTTATTTTCAGATTATTGAGTGCTGTATAGTTGCGGTGCCGGCAGGGTACAGGCGACATGCACCTATCAATGAAATACATTTAAAGAAAAGGAGTTAAGAAAAATGGCAACAGTTGATTTAACTAAGTATGGCATTACAGGCACAACAGAGATCGTACACAATCCTTCATATGAATTGTTATTCGAGGAAGAGACAAAGGCTGACCTTCAGGGATACGAGAAGGGACAGGTTAGTGAACTTGGCGCAGTTAACGTTATGACTGGTATTTATACAGGCCGTTCACCTAAAGATAAGTATATCGTAGTAGATGAGAACTCAAAGGACACTGTATGGTGGACATCAGATGAGTACAAGAACGATAACCATCCAATGACAGAGGAGACATGGGCATCAGTTAAGGATCTTGCAAAGAAGGAGCTCTCAAACAAGAGACTTTTCGTAGTTGATGCATTCTGCGGAGCAAATGCTGATACTCGTATGGCTATCCGTTTCATCGTTGAGGTTGCTTGGCAGGCTCATTTCGTAACAAACATGTTCATCAAGCCAACTGAGGAAGAGCTTAAGAACTTCGAGCCAGATTTCGTAGTGTACAATGCTTCAAAGGCTAAGGTTGAGAACTACAAGGAGTTAGGACTTAACTCAGAGACATGTGTAGCATTCAACATCACAAGCCATGAGCAGGTTATAGTTAACACATGGTACGGCGGAGAGATGAAGAAGGGTATGTTCTCAATGATGAACTACTACCTTCCACTTAAGGGAATGGCTTCAATGCACTGCTCAGCTAACACAGATATGAACGGTGAGAACACAGCTA
>OIXG01001973.1_pt1 | contig 17359 bp, 9 predicted proteins | sample 1587731 | NCBI WGS metagenome assembly OIXG01 (sample SAMEA3888908, study PRJEB22519) | human gut metagenome | biome: human gut; feature: human-associated habitat; material: faeces | place: Denmark | collected 2010
CCATGCGATGCAGCACAGAATCCACCGGATAATATTGTCCTAATGTAATATCGCGAATCATGGTCTTTCATCCTTCCCGAGCAGATGCAGGATCGCATCCCTTGCCTCTGTCACTGTGGTAATATCGTCTGCGATCGGCACGCCATGCTCCTTTAAGCCATGTACAATGTAGGTGATCTGAGGGGCAGCCAGTCCCATGGCCTCCAGCTCTTTGTAATGGCGGAACACTTCCTTCGGCGGCGCGTCAAATATCTTTTCACCATGGTTCATCACCATGATCCGGTCCGCATATAAATTCAAGTCTTCCGGCTTTACATGAAAGAAGAGGATATCGGATTTCTCCGGGAATAGAAGCCGGATATCGTCAAAGAGAGCCGAAACCGAGAAGTTTCGTAAAGTAGGTAAAGGCAGACGGGTTAATTTCCGATAATTCTCGACAAAATCCAATAACCCCTTACTTCTTCGGTGGATCGTTTGCATGGCTTGTACCATAATAGCGTAGTCTTTCTCATTCATGCCATTTATCGTCGCACGCTCGGCTACCGTCTCCGATAAAGAGATTACCGGAGCGATCGAGTTCATGATCTCATGCGTCAATACCCGGATAAGTTTCTGCCATGCCTCGGTTTCCGCCTCAGCGACCACCGAACTATACAATCGACTCCGCAAAGCCTCCAAGGCAGCGTTCATAGAAGAGGCCAAAGCCTTTTCGTCTTCCGTCATTGAATCGGAAGGATAAAACAGGCTCAGATCCCCGTAATGAATACTCTCTATCAGGTATTCCATCCGCTTAACAGTCTTTTGCTGATCCTTATATAAGAAAACCGAAAGCGCAAGAATACAAAATCCGAACAGCGCAGGAATAAACAAAAACCCTTTCAGCATTAAGAATGAGGCAGTAAAAGACAAGACCACGATCCCCAAAATACGAGCGAACAACAAGTAACGTATCATAAGCCAAATTTCTCCAATTTACGATACAAGGTAAAGCGGGTAATCCCTAGAAGCTCGGCGGCACGAGTGATATTCCCCTCGGCACGACGTAAGGCACGTTCGATCGCTTCTTTCTCCAATACCGTCAAATTTAACTCATCGGATGGTTCCTTATCCCTAAGCGGGACAGAACGCAGAATAAAGTCTTCCGGCCTTAGCCAATTACTTTCAGACAAGATAACCGCCCGTTCAATCGCATGTTGCAGTTCACGTACATTACCGGGCCAAGCATAATTATGTAGCTTATTCTTCCCATCCCTGTTAATGCCCTTCAAGTCTTTCTTATATTTACGGGCATACTTCGACAAGAAATGTTCAGCCAATAAGATCACGTCATTTCCTCGTTCCCTCAAGGGAGGAATATGTAACTCGATCGTATTAATACGATATAAAAGATCTTGCCGGAAAGTACCTTCTGCCACAAGATGATGGATATTCACGTTCGTTGCGCAGATCAACCGGATATCAATCGGTATGGGTTGCGTTGCTCCCAAGCGGGTTATCTGTCGTTTTTCCAAAGCGGTCAACAGTTTCGCTTGCATGGAAAGGCTTAAGTTCCCGATCTCATCCAAGAACAAGGTACCACCGGAAGCTACCTCCATTCGTCCCGGCTTTTCCTTACGGGCATCCGTAAAAGCCCCTTTCTCATAGCCAAATAATTCACTCTCGAAAAGTTGTTCCGGAATAGAGCCCACATCGATCCCGACGAAAAGATTCTCCGAACGCGGAGATTGATGATATAAGGCGCGGGCAACTAAATCTTTACCGGTTCCATTCTCCCCCAAGATTAATATATTGGCATCCGTATTCTTTAATTTATCGACCGTAGCGAAAATAGCCTGCATCGGTTCGCTTTCACCGATGATCTCGAAGCCAGCATCCTCGGGTGAACTAAGAATCTCAACTTGTTTCTTTAAATTTCGCACTTCCGCCCTACTCTCCCGAAGTTCCAATGCCGAAGAGAGTGTAGCGAGTAATTTCTCCTTTTCCCAAGGTTTCGGGATAAAGTCGGTAGCTCCCGCCTTAATCGCCCGCACGGCCTTATCCGTATCCGAATAGGCAGTCATAAAAAGAACCACCACGTCCGGGTCTATCTTCTTTATCTTCTCCAGCCAATAGAAACCCTCCTGACCACTAATAGCATCCCGTTTGAAATTCATATCCAACAAGATAATATCCGGGATAAAAGTCCGCATGAAATGATCGATGCGCTCCGGTTGCGTAGCCACTCTTATTTGTTCCATATAGGGCTCCAGTAATAAGTTAAGGGCAAAAAGGATGTCCTCATTATCATCTATAATTAATAGTTTTCCCTTTTTCATAAGCGCTGAACTAGTTTGTGATGCCTCAAAGGTAGGTATTAAATCAATGGAAGAAGCGTGCGTAATCGAACGATTATCGTGCGCAGATGAACTGTTAAATTAATAGTCCGCAAAGAGGGTTAAGATTAAGTAAACGGTAAGACTATTTAAGCGAAAGAAAAAACGAGGAGAAAGAAGGAAGACTATCTTTGAACACAATTAACAATTCAGGCATTCATGAGACCACTATTGATTGGATTTTTCGTCTGTATAAATATACACTTAGGCTATGCGCAATGGACTGAGCAAGATTCGATCTGGCTAAAGGATGTATTAGCAGGCAAAGATTCCATCAAATTGAACCCTGAATTCCAAAAAGCAATCCAAAGCGGTTCTTTCCTCAACCCGGAACCGGGAAAACCGATGGGGAAACCTCAACTGGCCGCTCCCAGCAATATCCCTATCACCAAAGATTTCTCAGAATATATCCAACAAGACGATACGACACACCGAAAAGTAGCATTGAAGGATTTACCGCCATCGGTATTCTGGCGACATAATCCACCGTATAAAAAGATACTGCCTGTCTATCAATCTATCTTAGATGAATTGAAAAGGACTCCGTCCAGTGGTCGTACCTCACTAGCTACCTTCGATCTAGGAAGGATGACCAGCCGGAAAACATATGTCCATAAACGCAACGCAAAACGCAACGGAACTTGGCAAAACTACGGCAACCTCCCTACCCCGGATGTCATCTCTAAAAAAAAGAAATTCGAAAGACAACAGGCAGAGGCCGCAAAAAAGGACTCCTCATTGATGATCCAACCACCAATCGATTAGCTTACGGGCCAAGCTCAACTTACGGGGGATCTCCGGTAGATTATCTTTGGTATAGAAGGCACCAGAGCTTAGTTCCTCATCCTGCAACTTAATTTCCCCACTTACATAATCCGCTACAAAGCCAACCATCAAGCCACTCGGATAAGGCCAAGGTTGGTTTCCGAAATAAGTGATATTATCGACCTCTAAACCCGTTTCCTCACGGACCTCCCTGCGCACACACTCTTCCAAGGTCTCGCCAACTTCTAAGAATCCGGCCACTAATCCATGGAAAGTTCCCCGGAAATTACGGGCATGTACCAAAAGAATCGAATCCTCCTTACGGATCAAGACGATCATCGCTGCTGAGATTGTCGGATAAATCTCATGTTTGCAAGAAGGACATTGCTTCGTGATCGACGTAGTCTGCACGGTAGGAGTACCACATACCGGACAGAAACGGCTATGGCTATCCCAATAAAGCAATTGATAAGCCTTACCCGCCTTCTCGTAACACGCTCTCGAGATATAATCCCAAGAGGCACGCAACCCCATATGTACGTAACGGTCATTCCCCTCCACCGGAGTATCTAATTCTGCCGTACGTGCGGGAAGTCCATCCCGGTAATCAACCTCCAGCGTATGAGAAACCGGAACTGGGGGATTCTCGCCATAAGGGATGGTATACGTATCATTCTCTTTCTGAAGCAACAGTTGGTCTTTATAAAAAAGGAACCAATAACAGAGTTTATTTGAAGTTTCCATGCTAATATTCCCGAATTATCTTTCTGTATGTAAAACATCCGCGAACTTACGAATTAAAATCCAATAACGTGCGGAAGCGAACGTGCACCGTGCGAAGGCACACACAATCGTTTCTAAGCATTTTTCTATTATCTTATGATTAGCAGAACGTTACATCGATGGCACATTATTTGCCTCCTTTCTAAAAAATGAATATATTTAAAACCTGTTACAATGAAACTAATGATTCGAAACTTACTTTATCTATTCAAGCGGTTTAAGACCGCTGTCGTGTTAAACCTCTTTGGCTTAACAATCGCTTTCGCCGCTTTCCTCCTGATAGTAATGCAGGTGGATTACGAGATGAATTACGATGCCATGCACAGCAAATCAGGCCGAACCTTCCGGCTAGAGGCAAATCACGGAGAATTCGAGCATAACGCCATCCATTGCCTAATGTTTAGCGATGCTTTTGTTAACTCATCCGCTCATATCACGGATTACTCCTACCGTTATCCATTCTACGGAGGAGAACGGTATTGCCAAATCGACGAAGTAGACGATCAAGGAGAAGCGAAAGTCTTTAAGGAAAACTTCCAGCTTTGTCTACCCAATATCTCAGATGTCTTTGATTTCCACATGAAAGAAGGTTCCGTCGAATGCCTATCCATTCCCGGCTCCGTACTCATTCCGGAGAGTGTCGCCAAAAGGCTGTTCGACAAACAATCCGCTATCGGTAAACGTATCCGGATGTCCGGCAGTAGTGGCTGGCAACCTGTAAGTACCACGATACTTACTATTGGGGGTGTCTATAAGGATTTCCCGGGAAATACTACGGTACAAAACCGTATTTACGTCCCGATGGACCAACTGGATCTATTAAAAAGTTCTTGGCAAATGTATGCCAACGAAATATACGTCACGCTAGACGATCCCCTAAATAAAGAGGAGGTATTGGATCATTTCAACAAGACTTTCGATTTCGCTAAAAGCCAAATGGGTTCAGCGCAAGAGATCGCATTACGTCTAACCCCCTTAAAGGATGTTTATTACACGCATGATACAACTTTCGACTTTAATCCGAAAGGTCACCGGGAGACAAATTATGTGTTACTGGGTATCGCTTTCCTCATCTTATTCATCGCCGGAATCAATTTTACCAATCTCACAACCTCGTTGATTCCCCTACGATTGAAAACGATCAATACGCACCGGGTATTAGGATGCTCCATCTATAAGTTACGAGCCATCTCACTGATTGAATCGATCGTGATCTGCTTGATATCCTACATTCTCGCCTTATTCATCGTAAACGATTTGTCTTACACACCGATCGCTAATTGGGTAGATGCGGATATACGTCTTAGTCAATACAAAGGCCTGATCCTTCTCACAGCACTGATCGCTATCTTGACGGGTTGCTTGGCGGGACTTTATCCAGCTATACGAAGTACCTCCTATGCGCCGGCCTTGGTACTAAAGGGCTCTTTCGGTCTTAGTCCCAAAGGGAAAAAAGTACGTGTCGCCCTGATCGGTTTCCAATACACGGTATCGATCGCCTTGATTATTGTCACCTTATTCATGGGACTTCAGAACCATTTCATGACCTCTAGCGAGCAACTAGGATTCAATAAAGACCAAGTAGCCATCGTGAACCTGACACCGGAGATCTACGCCAAGCATAAGCCCCAATATATCCAGAATCTTAAAGATTATCCGGGAATAGAGGATGTGGCCTTCTCCGTCTACGAATTATCGAAAGAAGATGACATGATCGATCTCGAATATGCCCGTCATGAAGATAAGGATGTATTCTTCAAGGTATTCTATGCCTCCGAGAATTTCCTTTCCGTCATGGATATCCAAGTAGAGGAAGGAAGGGATTTTACACGGGAGGATTTAAACAAGGCACAAAGTGATTATATCATCAATCCGGCGGCAGAGCGGGATTTCCACTTACATCCCGGAGATCGTTTCAATGATCGTACGGTTCTAGGAGTCAGCAAGGATTTCCGGTTTAACTCTTGCCGGATCGCAAGCTCGCCTTTCGTATTCGCATTGAATAACGATATACCCAATCCTAAATTGGTATCCTATATCCGCTTCAATTCGAAAACGAATTTACAGGAAGCTGTCGCCCACGTCCGGGAAACATTGAAAGAGATCGATCCGACTTTCCCTTTCGAGATCTCTTTCTACAACACCATCTTAAATAATTTATATCAGAAAGAACAAACACTGGGTAAACTAATCTCCCTATTCGGAATAATGGCGATCTTGATCTCTATCGTAGGTGTATTCGGACTCGTGCTATTTGAGACGCAATACCGCCGGAAAGAGATCGGTATCCGCAAGATCAACGGAGCGACTACCGGACAGATTCTTTTGATGTTCAACAAGACTTATATCCGGATTGTCTCCGTTTGCTTCATCATCTCGATTCCGATAGCATGGATGGGAACACAACAGTGGCTAGAGAATTTCGCTTATAAAACACCACTCCATCTTTGGGTCTTCATCGTAGCTTTCCTAATCATTCTCTCGGTTACGATCGGTACCGTTACTTTCCGGAACTGGCAAGCGGCGAATGAGAATCCTGTGAACTCGGTGAAGTCTGAATAAACTCACTCGGAGTGATCCCGTAAATTTCTTTAAAGCAACGGGTAAAATAGTTCGGATCGGAGAAGCCGACCTGAGCAGCTACCTCCCCGATCGAATAAGCGTGCTGCCCCAATAACTCGGCGGCACGCTTTATTCGTATATTACGGGTGAATGAGGAAGCGGAACAACCGGTAGTGGACTTTAATTTCCGAAATAAGCTGGCACGGCTCATCGCCATCTCGGAACAGAAAAGCTCGACATCAAACTCCGGGTCCTGCAAATGAGCCAGAACGACCCTTGTCACTTTCGAAACAAATTCCTTATCAGGATTGGCAACTGTTTGCTCCGGGGTACGCAGATCGAACCGATCCCTGAAATATAACTTTAGTCGCTCACTACGTTTGAGCAGATTATTAATCTTCGCTTTTAAGACAGCAAGACTGAACGGTTTAGGCAGATAATCATCCGCTCCGGCTCCATACCCTTCCAATTGTTGACGTTCTTCCGCTAAAGCAGTCAATAGGATAACCGGTATATGGGCCGTCCGTTCATCCGTTTTCAAAGCCTCGCAACATTCAATCCCATTCATGACCGGCATCATTACATCCGAGACAATCACGTCCGGTAGGATCTCCAAGGCTTTCTCCAAGCCGACCTTTCCGTTTTTCGCTATCACGACCCGGTAATCCGTTTGAAAAGCATTCATCAAATAACGACATAGATCCTCATTATCCTCTACAAACAAAAGCGTTTGTCGTAGATTCTCCGGGACCGAGTTTGTTTCTTCCAATGGAACTGATTCCCGCAAAGATACCTCTTCCATTTTAGGTTCCGAATACTCCAACCACTCCTCAGGATAAGCCTCTTCCGATATAGGCAAGGCAACCGTAAAAACAGAACCTTTCCCCAATTCACTCTCACATTGAATGGTTGCCTTATGTAACTCCAATAGCTCTTTTGTGTACGCAAGGCCGATCCCCGAACTCTCCGAGCGGCGAAACGCTATCGATGCCCCCTTATAATATCGATCAAAAATATACGGTAACGATTCGGGAGGAATGCCGATTCCACTATCCGTAATTCGTAAAGTCATGACCGCATCGGATGAGCTTTGCTCCAATGAAGCGGAAAAGCTTACCGAACCACCATCCGGCGTATACTTAAATGCGTTCGACAGTAAATTATATAGAACCTGCTCTAGGATATTCTTGTCAAAATAAGCGATTGAGATATCCGGGGCAATCGAATACGTAAACGCGATTTTATAGGAATCGGCCAAAGGAATAAAGGTTTCCGAAATATCCTCTAAGAATCGGCTGAGATCCGCACAAACGATATGCGGGGAAGGTACTCCCCGGGTCAATACCGATAAATCCAGCAATTCATTGACATGCCGAATCAAGCGATTGGTATTCCGGGAGATCGTACGCAAAATCTCTTTATCTCCACAAGATTCTTCTGAACCGGAATGCCGTTCCAGATCCTCCGTCAATCCCTTGATTATCGTCAGAGGGGTACGAAGCTCATGAGAGACATTCATAAAGAAACGAGTTTTCAACGCATCTTTTTCCTCCAGTTCTTGCTTGGCCTGTTTCAACAGCCGTGTACGTTCTTGTATCTTACACTCCAACTCGGCTTGGCGAAGTTGATACCAGCGCACCCTGCTCTTATAGGCGATACACAACAGTACGCATACAACCACGAATACCAGCAAAATAAACCACCACGTCCACCACCAAGGAGGAAAGATCCTGACAGGTTCGGTAATGGGAGCGCTCCAATAGGAACCATTGCCGGAAGTTTCCACCCGAAACACATAGTTTCCCGGTGGTAGACGGTTATATATAGCCGTACGATCGCTGGCGTCCACCTCCCGCCAATCCGTATCATATCCATCCAGACGATACCGGTATCGGATACTACGGGGATGAGAATAATCGAACGCAATAAAACCCACCTGTAAACCTTGCTTCTCACGTGAGTCTCCGATCGTGAGGTTCGTGATTCGCAAAGACTCAGGTATTTTTCTCAAACCGTCCGTTAACTGAACGGGATCAAAAGAAACGATCCCCTCATTACTGCCAAATACAAGTTCACCCGATTTGCGCTTACAGCAAGCGCCACCCATAAACTCATTCGATAATAAACCGTTTGCCGTCGTATAATTAACGATATGCCGGTTTTGTATATCCAAGCGACTCAGCCCTTTATTCGTGCTGACAAACAGGATGCCCGGCTCACCTTCACGGATTCCTCGTACGATATTTCCCGATAAGCCATCCTGTACCGTGAAATGATCAAATCGCCCGGTTCGCTTGTCGTATTGATCCAACCCCGCATTCGTACCGATCCACAAATAACCGGAAGAGTCCACAAACAGACAATGAATATGATTCGACGCAAGGGGATTCATCTCACCCGGTATATATCGATACGTGATAAGTGCTCTCGTCTTCGTATCCCACACCCGAAGCCGCCCCTCATCCGCTCCTCCCCAAAACCAAGATTCTTCGCTCACGCATAAGTTACATAACTCCGACAACGAGTTGATCGGATAATCATAAGAGACTTGGTAATCCGGTATAAAAGGGCGGATTCGGAAATCATCCAGATTCAACCGGTCCGGGTTGGCGTCTTGATAACTGATCCATAGGTTCCGCTCCGAATCCTCACGGATAGAACCTATAATCTTTCCGGATAAAGAGGACGGACTTTTCCGGGGTGAGAAGGTAAAACGCATATCTACCCGGGAAGTCTTATGGTTAATCCGATCTAATCCCCTAGAGGTCGCAACCCAAAGATTCAGGTCCGAATCCTCATAAACGGCTAGGATATGAAGAGAAGACAGATTCTCTTTTTCCGTGTATCCCAAGGTATATCGAAACAAGGAAGGTGTTAAATCCGCATGGCTCACCCCATACGTGGAATGCCCCGCCCACAGATGATCCGAGTCATCCAGAAACAAACAGGTAATCTGGTTACTGCTGATAGAATGTGCGTCTTCCGGCACGTTCCTCAACTGTCCCATTTTCCTCTCCTTCGGAGAATAATAAAAAAGACCTTGATTGAAACGGCTATCATCAAACCAGACCGTTCCGTCCTTACTCTCGAAGATGGATCTCACTTGGCATTCTCCCGTAGGTTCCAGATCCTCCGGCCGGTCAAAGAAATGCTCACATCGCAAGGCAAGCCGATTCATCCGGCTAATCAAGCTTGTCCCCTTATTATGTCCGATCCAGAAATCACCATCACCGGTCTCCAAGAATTGATATACCCGAGTATCCTCACGACCGACAGATTGGAAGATCTCTCGCTCTCCCATATCAACCGAACGAAAAGCCCCTTCACGTCCCGTACCTAACCACATATAATCAAACCGGTCGATATAGATTGCGTTAACGCCATTCAAATTGCCGGCATTGATATCCTCCCGGTCATTTGTCCGTATCGTATAATCTTGAAAGTGGTTTGTTTCTTTGTCATACAAACTAAAACCAGCTAAAGTCCCTACCCAAAACGAATGATCCGGCGCCGAATACAAACAATTCACAGGAGACGACGAGACTACCGAACCCGCCGAAGAAAGGCGTACCAATTTCTTCTCTTTAGCGTCATACTCCAACATCCCGTTCTCCGTACCTATAAAGATATGTCCCGGAACGGAGGCCGAGAAACAAGTAGGACTACCATACACACGTAACTGTTGTCGAAGCCATTCTTTCGTGAAATTCAGAAATGTATCCGAACCTCTGTCATAACGGCTAATCCCACCCGAGGAAAAAAAGATCCAGATACCTCCATCTGAATCCTCGAATAATTTATCGATAGAACTGCTTTGTATACTTTCCGGGCAATCCGGTACGGGCAAGAATACTTTAAACGTATATCCATCGTAGCGGTTCAAGCCTTCAGTCGTCCCAACCCAGACATACCCGGTACGATCCTTCAAAATAGAGGTCACCGAAGAAGAAGAAAGCCCGCTATCCATTGTTATCCGGTCAAAAATAACGTTGGTAGCTTGCGCTCTCGTTATCATAAGTACAAACAGCAGTAAAAGGTATATTCTCATCCATTCATCTGATTAATGCCCCAAATATAAAGATTAAGTGGGTGAAAATCACAGAAAACAGAAAGATTGAACGATTTGTACGGTATTATGAAACATATGTCCGGCCCGCTCCCTCCCTATTTCCCTAGCTTTGCGGTATCAATTCTAAAACGAATGTAAAATATGAGAAAACTTTTTCTATCGCTAGTATTCCTTAGCGTGCTACTATCTATCCATGCGAATCCGGGTATTAAAGGAATCGTAATCGATCAAACCACCCGTAAGGCATTAGACTACGCTCACGTTGTATTATATGATAGAGATCATATCGTCGAAGAAGCTATGACTGAAGCGAACGGTTCTTTTCTAATCCAGCCCGTAAAACCGGGAACGTATTCGATCCGTATCCATTTTCTGGGATATGATGTTTATATGGGAGAGGAGTTTATCCTTACAGAGCAGATCAAGGATCTGGGTATTATCCCGATGCAAATGCTTGAGGTAGGCTTACAGGAAGTGGAGGTCGTAGCCAACAAGAAACAAGTCATCTATAAACTGGATAAAAAGATCATCGAGGCTTCTTCCAACCTGCTTTCCTCGGGAGGAACCGCTGTCGATATTCTAGAGAACACGCCTTCCATCCGGGTGAACGCCGAGGGAGAGGTTACCTTCCGGGGAAGTAGCGGATTCACGGTCTACGTAGATGGAAAGCCCAGTATATTTACCGGGACCCAAGCCTTGGAACAGATCCCGTCCGGACAAATCCAGAATATAGAGATCATAACTACCCCGTCCGCCCAACATGATACAGGGGGTGATGTCGGGATCATCAATGTCATTACCAAGAAGAACTTCGGGGAAGGGTTGAGCGGAGTAATCAACCTAAGCGGGAATACAGTATGGAGCCGGACCTTGGATTTCTTGTTGACCGGACAAAACAAGGCGTCTCAATGGCGTATAGGCGGTTATGTGGGAAACCGACTTCGCAAAAGTCATTTTACCCAAGAGAAAACGACGTTGGTAAACGATACGACAACGACTTCTTATTCCAATGGCCCCCGTGAAAGTAACGGCTACGCATATATTCTCAATGGAGGTTGGAGCTATACACAAAAACAAACGACTTTTTCCATTAACGCGGAAGGCGGATATGCCGGACTCAAGCGAAAAGGGGATCTGGAATATACGGAAGAACGTTCCGCTAATGGCGAGCAATTCGAGAACGGAGAGTTCAAGAGCCTTGACGACTTTGATATCCATGAGACTTTCGGACTAGGGAATCTGGCCGTGGATCATAAGTTCAATGATAAGGGGCATAACCTTAGCGGTAGCTTCTTCTTGAAATATGGAGGCGACGCTCTGGAATATTTCCAAAGCGATCTGTTCGACAAAAACAACGTACGCCAGCAAGGTCATCGTGCGTGGGAGGCCGAACATCGTTGGACCGTCCGTGCGAAAGCCGATTATGTATTTCCATACAGCAAAACCGGACAAATCAAGGCGGGTTATCAATATTTCTCATACTCGGAAGACGGCGATTATAGTATGCAGTTTTGGAACCCGGATACCAAAGAGTTCTTCTGGCGTGACGATATTTACAACACGTTCTATTTCCAACAAGGGATCAACTCCCTTTATGCGATCGTTGGGGATAGCTACCGGTCTTTTGATTTTCAAGTAGGATTACGGGGAGAACATACGCATCAAGTATTACGTAGCTCCAAAGATTGGGCGAACCGCCTACAAAAGCGTTTTGAGTTGTTCCCATCCGCCCATATCGGTTATAACCTCACACAAAATCAGAAGCTTCTATTCGCTTACAGCCGTCGTACGACCCGACCGGAGCTTTATTTCATGGAGCCATACATCACTTACAAGGATTACTATACAGCCGAGATCGGTAACCCGGATATACGCCCGGAGTACATTCATTCTTTCGAGTTGAATTATTCCTTGACTTCCGGCGACAATGCCTTGTCTGCCTCCCTATTCCACCGAACCCGCAAAGACAAGATCGAACGATTACGGGTTCCTTACCAAGCCGGGATTACCTTGGATTCCATGGCGAACGTGGGACATGATTATTCCACCGGAATAGAACTATCGGGCAGTTTGCAGGCCACCAGTTGGTGGAATACGCAAATAAACGGTAGCCTTTATCACTACCGGGTAGAGAACGAGTATAAGACGGACGGAAAGAATGAGACCAGTACCAATTACGAGATCGCTTGGAACAACGCTTTCACGGCCGGGAAATACACAAGGATACAGCTTGACGGCAATTTCGTAGGTCCTTCCGTAACCACCCAAGGAAGAACCCAGTCGTTCTGGTTTGTCAACCTAGCGATACGGCAACAATTCTTCAAACGGAAGTTGACGGCCACCCTCTCTTTCCGGGATGTCTTCAATACGGCCCGTTATGTCAATACGATCACTTCCTCGAACTTGATTTCCAAAACACGAATCCGGCCCGATTACCCGTTGATAGGCTTGACCCTTAGCTATACGTTCAACCAGTTCAAGCTAAAGAATGGCTTATCCAACAATTCAAAGGATTTATTCGAGGGGACAAATCATTAGTACAAATCATACTATCGCAAAATCCTATATAATGGAACATCTGAGATGTTTTAACTATTTGTCCTTGCAACTGTTATTATCATCTCCTACTTTTGCGATAGGAAATATGACTGTGAAGATTTCCATATAGTGAGGACTGAGCCGAAAAAGTAAGCCCCGATCGAACAAACGACCGGGGCTGATTCTTTTCCCGCTTTCCTTCCTCACGGAAGTACTAAGGGATGAACTTTAATTTATTACTTTAGTATTAATATTAATCCATTCCCGCTTGTTCGCCCTCTCGGGGTACTTGGATAATCCGCACGGGAATGATTTTCGATTTATCTTTTCATTATTCCTTTACATGTCTTATTTAACGACCACCTTTACAGTCTCGTCGCCAACCGTTACAAGAACGATTCCAGCAGGAACAGCGATCGTAGCGTTATCGGAAGTGACAACTGTCTCTGCCAACGGCATACCCAACAAGTTGCGAACATAAGCAGTCTCGCCTTGAGCGCCTTGGATCGTTACGGAACCGGCGTTGCCGATCACTACGACAGAAGAAGACGCAGAGTTATCGATAGACTCATTAGATGTAGGATTACCCTCACCTACTGTTACCGGCAACGCTTTAGAAGTATCAGAAGTAAAGCCTAACTTACCGTTCAACGCATACAAATATTTTGTAGGTTGGTCTACCGGTCTCACCGAATAACCGGCATCCAACTTCGTGATATAAAATTTGAAGTTATTTATACCTCCAAGGCAAACATCTTCCTTAGCTTCTGCCGCAACAACCACATTCTTTCCGTTTACAGTTGTATTGATCGTATCAACACCTGCTAAAGTAGCCGGACGGAAAATGGCTTTAACATCTGTATTCTGATTAGCTTCAGCTCCATAAGTACCTTCCAAGCCATAGTTCTCGTCATAAGTAAACTTAGCTTGAGCCTCATTCCAATAACGTAATGAGTCTTGAGCGAAATACAAGAAATTTCTTACCGGAGCAACGGAGTCACCTTCAGCGATACCTTTAGAGATATAGAAAGAAGGAAGCTCTGCCTTGCTATCCGCCGTATCCAACCAGAAAGTCAAACCCTCTGCGCCAATGATACCCTCAAGGATACCATTCTTGTTTTCCTTCAAGGAGATTGAACCTTCCTCACTATCCAATGTCGCATGTCTCGGAACAGCATCCAAGCTAGCACCCATCTGGAAGAAATCTACCACTACTTTCGCATAATCCGCCTTTTCCGAGCCAACAGGAACTTCAGCGAAGCTAGGAGTATTCACATCCACTTTCAACATTTTAGCGTCAGCCTTGACAACTTCTATATAATTATCGGCAGCCTCGTCAGCGTCAAGAGCCTCATCCAAGCAGATTACGGAATAAGTGCCGTCAACGTTCTTCTTGAATACCAAGCGAGAAAGATTGTCCGCTTTCTTATCGTTATGATCAACCAACTTATAATCAGAACCCTCATGATTCAAACCCTTCTTATCGTCAACCAAATAGTAAGCTTGAATAGTCAACATATCCGCTTTCTTCTTAGCCACCTCGTCATCCTTCAAATAGATGTACTCAACATTGTTTTTAACAGCCTCTGCCTTCTCCAAGCTCCAAGCGTAGCTCTTAGCGGCATCACTTACCGGCTCAAATTTAGAATCATCGGCATTACAGCTCATATACACTTTCTCTACGGCAACAGAGGACTCGCCATTAAATACCAACTGAGCCTTTTGCTTCAATTGAGCGTCAGAAAGAGTCAAGAAGCCTTCATTAGCGCTTACGGCAACTAATTTGATATTCTCGGCAGGAATATCACCAACCGAAGTCTTTACGGCTTGATAAATTCCAGCCTTGTCTGTCTTATACAAATTAGCATTAAACGTTTCATTCGTCTCAAGATTCTTAAACGTAACAGCACCGGAACCCTGCATACTTACAATTACCCATTGTGCAACAGGAGCCTTCAAGTCAACCTTAGCAGGAGCCAAAGCCTCGTTAGAGAAAGAAGCGGTAGCATGAGCCTCTTCAGTTTTCGCATACGTAGAAACCAAATATTTACCATACAAAGACTCACTTTCTTCACCATCGGCAGGTTTAGTTCCTGTGAAGTAGATATTATAGATAGCGGCACCGTCAGTCTTCAACAGATCAGAAGCCTTTGCCCATGTATTTCCTGTAGTCTGGGCCAAGGAAAGCTTATCAGTGGAACCCTTCGTAGTGATATAAGTCTTCAAACCACCAGTGGTCAAGGAATAAGCTCCTACATAAACAGTTAACTCTGAACCAAAGTTCTCATCTGCGCCCTTCGTTACCTTCACACCTGTCATCTTGATCGTATATTGACCAGCCTTGTTTGCCAAGTCTTCTTCAGAAACACTATAGATAGCGTTCATGAAAGCGATCTTACCGTCTTTCTTAACATTGGTAGCGTTCAGTTTCTCGCCCTTTACGGTAGTGAAACCGAAACCCTCACCTTTAGCAGCATCCAAGCTCGTGATACCGAATGTAGCGTTCGGGTTCAATACGATGAAAGTAGCGGCTTTCAAGTTATCCGCGGTTACACCACCCTCTTTAGCCAACTTCAAACCGGCGGCGTTAGCTACAACGAAGCACTCGCCGGAAACCTCAGTCTCACCAAACTCCAATGTAGAATTAACAGTAGAAGCGTCGATAGCGAACATCTGCTCTCCAAACGGATTCACGTCAGCCTCGGAAGCGGCGTTCGGGAATTTAAAAGAGAAACCTTTACCGGAAAGATTGCTGTTTAAATCATTAGAGGTTGTTCCTTTTTTAGCGATAAGCATTTTTGCTACGTTTGCGGCAGTAGCCATATCATAAGCCAAAGGTTTACCTCCTAATGTAATTTTATCATCATTATAGTTATCAGCGGTATTATTGTCATCATAAGCAAACCAACAATAACCTTTCTTCACATCATCCTCGCTAGCGGCCTCAACAACCGTGGATCCTTCCTTACCATAAACCACCTTTCCAGCAGCGTCTACCAGTTTAAACATCAATTTACCATTCTCGGTCTTTACGCCTGTAACCGTGAAGACACCAGCTTCGCTTTCTGTAACGGTATTCGCAAACTTATAAGCAGCGTCCGTCACTTTCGCTGATTTCAAGAAAGATGTACCCTCTTCATTTCCCAAATAGACTTTCAGACCTTCTGTTGGCTTAGCTTCCTTCTGAGAATAAGTAGTTCCATCCGCAGCAAACGCCACACCTGCCATAAGCAAGAACGACGCAAACATAGTAGAAATTCTCTTGTTCATAATCTCTAATTTAAATATTAATAATAGTGTTAATTAAATATCTCTCAACTCTTTAATTATCCTTCGCCATACCAAAACGACTAGTCTAGACCATCATTTAGATCTTGCGTTTTTGAAGAGGGAAAACGGGAGGTTTGTTTACGGAATCGGTTGTTTCGTGAAAGATAGGCTATCCTATTGATAAGAAAGCGAATAAGGGATGAAAAAAATAGCTCGGAAGGGTTGCAGGTATCAAAGAAACGCGTACCTTTGCAAATGACGAATTAAAACGATCGTTTATACTAGCCGTTTTATTAGATAAATCAGTCCTTGATATTATTGGTATGTATTACTAAAGCCTATTCATATACATCATATTCTTTAATGTACGTGTACATATATAATATAATTTCCAAAAATCCTCCTCTAGGTTAACGCATACTTGATTTCGCAGGCCGTAGAATCACATCTTTCAGAGCTGGTTTCCATGTCTGACCAGATTTATGATTTCGCAGAGCCTGGAATGGAAGAGATTCAGTCCAGCAGGCTTTTAACCGAATATCTGAAAGCAAAAGGATTTGAGGTAGAATGTGGAATTGCAGGACTTCCGACAGCCTTCCGGGCTGTATACGAGCAGGGCAGCGGTGGTCCGTCCTTTGGTTTTCTGGCAGAATATGATGCTATAAAAGATATCGGACATGCTTGCGGACACCACATGCAGGGACCGTCGGTGATCGGAGCCGCTCTGGCACTTCGTGATGTATGCGGTGAAGAGCCGTATAAGATCGTCATTTACGGAACGCCTGCAGAGGAGACGATCGGCGGAAAGATCATCATGAAAGAAAAGGGCTGCTTTCAGGACATTGACATTGCGCTGATGATGCATGCGGCACCGAATACCTGTGTGGATATTCTGGAACGGCCTGAACTTCTTTCAGAAATCCAAACGGAATTCCGGGAACGGAAGCAGAAGGAAAAGGACGTATCCTTTTAAAAATAAATGAAAAAATAGCGGAGGCGC
>OIXG01001985.1_pt1 | contig 17295 bp, 15 predicted proteins | sample 1587731 | NCBI WGS metagenome assembly OIXG01 (sample SAMEA3888908, study PRJEB22519) | human gut metagenome | biome: human gut; feature: human-associated habitat; material: faeces | place: Denmark | collected 2010
TAAAAATGAGCGGATATTGAATGTGCCCGCCAATACGTCAGATTTTTAATCTTACTTTTTGGGGTTAAATCAATATCCGCTCTTTACTCTTTTTTAATTATTTTTGCATAACAAATTAATTAAACTTGTCTTAATTAAACTTGCCGTATTTAAAACAATTATTTATTCATTGCTTCTTCAACAGCAACAGCAACTGCAACCGTTGCACCTACCATCGGGTTGTTACCTATTCCGAGGAAGCCCATCATTTCAACGTGTGCGGGAACAGATGAAGAACCTGCAAACTGTGCGTCGGAATGCATTCTGCCCATTGTATCTGTCATACCGTACGAAGCCGGGCCAGCAGCCATATTATCCGGGTGAAGAGTTCTTCCCGTACCGCCGCCCGATGCAACAGAGAAGTATTTTTTACCCAATTCGTTGCATTCTTTTTTATAAGTACCTGCAACAGGGTGCTGGAATCTTGTGGGGTTGGTTGAGTTACCTGTAATAGATACATCAACTCCCTCTTTGTGCATAATTGCAACGCCTTCACGTACATCATCCGCACCGTAACATCTTACAAGTGCTCTTTCACCGTTTGAATACGGAATTTCTTTTACAACATTAAGTTCGCCTGTAGCATAATCAAACTGTGTTTGTACATATGTAAAACCGTTTATTCTTGAAATAATTTGTGCAGCGTCTTTGCCTAAACCGTTAAGAATTACCTTTAAAGGTTCTTTTCTTACTTTGTTTGCCGAACGCGCAATACCTATAGCGCCTTCAGCTGCGGCAAATGATTCGTGACCTGCAAGAAATGCAAAACATTTTGTTTCATCTCTTAAAAGCATTGCACCTAAATTACCGTGCCCTATACCAACTTTTCTGTCGTCGGCAACCGAACCTTTAATACAAAACGACTGTAATCCCTCGCCTATTACTTCAGCGGCATCGGCAGCTGTTTTAACGCCTCTCTTTATTGCAAGTGCGGCGCCTACAACATATGCCCAAGCAGCATTTTCAAAGCAAATAGGCTGAATTTCTTTTACTATTGTATAAGGGTCTATACCCTTTTCAGCGCAAATGTTTTTTGCTTCCTCAATGGAAGAAATACCGTTTGCGTTAAGAACTTTATTTATATTGTCTATTCTTCTTTCATAACTTTCAAATAACGCCATTGTCTGCTCTCCTCCTTATTATTCGTGTCTGGGATCAATAAGCTTTGCCGCATCCGCAACTCTGCCGTACTGTCCGCTTGCCTTTTCGAGTGCTTCGGCAGGATCTGTACCTTTTGTAATCATTTCCATCATCTTGCCGAGGTGAACAAACTTATATCCGATAATTTCGTTATTATCGTCAAGCGCAATTTTGGTTACATAACCCTCTGCCATTTCAAGATATCTTGAACCCTTTGCAAGTGTTCCGTACATTGTACCCACCTGACTTCTTAAACCTTTACCGAGATCTTCGAGACCTGCACCGATCGGAAGTCCGTTTTCGGAAAAAGCTGTCTGTGTTCTGCCGTATACAATCTGGAGGAACAATTCTCTCATAGCTGTATTAATAGCGTCACAAACAAGGTCTGTGTTAAGAGCCTCAAGAATTGTTTTACCGGGAAGAATTTCCGATGCCATAGCGGCGGAATGTGTCATACCCGAGCAACCGATTGTTTCAACAAGAGCCTCCTGAATAATACCCTCTTTAACATTTAATGTTAACTTACAGGCACCCTGCTGCGGTGCACACCAGCCAACACCGTGAGTAAGACCGGATACATCCTTAATTTCTTTGGATTTTACCCATTTACCTTCTTCCGGGATAGGCGCGCAGCCGTGGTTTGCCCCTTTGGCAACTACACACATATTTTCAACTTCTGAACTGTAGATCATTTTTTTACCCCTTCCTACAATGTTTATTTGTTAATATTTTATCATATTTTGTCGAATTAAACAAGACAAAATTTTTATTATATCTTAATTTTGGATAATACAGAAAAATTAACGCGAATAATTAATTTAATTCTATTAGATTTTTCATATTATACATTCCGGGTTTTCTGCCCGCAATAAATAAAGCGGCACGCAGTGCTCCCTCCGCAAATATTTCTTTGCTCATAGCCGTATGTCTTATTTCCAATATTTCATCGTTACCCGCAAAAATAACATCGTGTTCTCCTACTATGGTTCCGCCGCGTACCGAATGTATTCCTATTTCGTTTTTATCACGTTTTTTTCGTACGCTGTGTCTATCGTATATGTATTCGGGTTTTGAACATAACGAATCGCTTATATCGTCCGCTATCATAAGCGCAGTTCCGCTCGGAGCGTCTATTTTTTGATTGTGATGTTTTTCAACTATTTCTATATCAAATTTTCCCTCAAGAAGCGTTGCCGCCTGCTCCGCAAGATTTATAAGCAAATTAATTCCTATACTCATATTTGCCGAGCGGAATACGGGAACAAATGCAGACAATGCATTTAAATTTTCAATTTGGCTGTCGCTCAATCCCGTTGTTGCCATTATAAGCGCGGTTTGCGTATTTTTGCAGTAATCTATAAGCTTGTCCGTTACCGACGGATGTGAAAAATCCACAACAACATCTGCAGTACCGTCAAAATCGTTTATATCGCTATATACGGGATAATCGTTTGTCTCGCTTGCGCTGACATCATATCCGCACACAATATTTATATCGTCTGTACCTTGTGCAAGGCGCGTAATAACGCGCCCCATTTTTCCGTTACAGCCGCTTAAAATTATATTTATCATAAAATTCTATCCTTTCAATTTATCCGAAAAGAGCAATCCGTAATTTTCAAGCGCATTTTTTAATTTAGCTTTATGTTCATCTGTCATTTCATACAGCGGCAATCGTAAATCGCCTACTTCAAATCCGAGCATATTCATAGCCGTTTTTACGGGTATCGGATTTACTTCGCAAAACAGTGCGCCTATAAGTTCAAGTGCGTTGAGCTGTTTTTTTAATGCATTTTTATAATCGCCGTTTAGGCAGTCGTACACAATATCGTGAGTTTGCTTGGGGGCAATATTTGCCAAAACCGAAATAACTCCCGCGCCTCCGAGCGACATAACAGGTACAATTTGGTCGTCATTTCCCGAATATATATCGATTTTATCACCGCAAAGCGCTGCAATTTTTGCAACCTGCGACATATCGCCGCTTGCCTCTTTTATTGCAGCAATATTTTCTATATCGGCAAGTTTTTTCATTGTTTCGGGTTCAACATTAACACCCGTACGCGACTTAACACTGTATATAATAACGGGTATATCAACCGCCGCGGCAATTGTTTCAAAACTTTTATACAAACCGCGTTGAGTGGTTTTATTGTAGTAAGGCGTTACCGTTAAAAGCGCGTCAGCTCCGAGTCTTTGCGCTTCCGTACTCATCATAACGGCGTGAGCAGTATCGTTTGAGCCCGTTCCGGCTATAATGGGTATTCTTCCTTTTGCCTTACTTACGGCACATTCAATTGCACCCAAATGTTCATTATCGTTAAGCGTGGGTGCTTCACCCGTTGTACCGCATATTATAAGAGCATCGGTACTGTTTTTTATGTGAAATTCAACAAGCTGTTCAAGTTTGTCGAAATTTACACCTTTTTCGTTAATCGGTGTGACAAGAGCTGCTCCGGAGCCCTTAAATACTGTTGATTTCACTTAACCCACCCCATATTTGAATATAAATTATTTATTTTCCCAATATTCAATAAGTTTAGCTGCAATCTGAACTGCATTTGCCGCAGCGCCTTTACGTATATTATCGGCAACAACCCAAAGGTTTACACCGCTTTCAACACTTTCGTCACGGCGAATACGTCCAACATATGTTTCATTTGTACCTGTTGCATTAAGCGCAAGCGGATAAACATTGTTTTCGGGATCGTCCTGAACAACAATTCCGGGTGCGTCTTTTAATACCTGTTTAAGCTCGCTGAGATCAAATTGATTATAAAACTCAACGTTTATCGACTCGCTGTGGCTGTTAAATACAGGCACACGTACGGTTGTTGCTGTTACGCGAATAGAATCGTCGCCGAGTATTTTGTGTGTTTCGTTTACCATTTTCATTTCTTCTTTTGTGTATCCGTTTGGAAGAAATACGTCAATATGAGGCAGGCAGTTTCCTGCAATTTGATGCGGGAATTTTTTTGGCGCCTCGCCTTTTAATCCGTTTTCAAGGTCAAGATATCCTGCACGGCCCGCACCGGATACAGCCTGATAAGTTGAATAAACAACTCTTTTTATTTTGTATTTATCATGCAGCGGTTTAAGCGCTACCATTGCCTGAATTGTAGAACAGTTGGGGTTTGCAATAATGCCCTTATTCCACTCAATATCCTGCGGATTAACTTCGGGAACAACAAGCGGAACCTCGGGATCCATTCTCCAAGCGCTTGAATTATCAATAACAACAACGCCTTTTGAAGCGGCAATGGGCGCATATTTTTCGCTTGTTGAACCGCCTGCCGAAAACAAGGCTATATCTATATCCTTATCAAAAGATGTTTCGCACAGTTCCTCAACAACGTATTTTTTACCCATAAAATCAAGTTCGCTTCCCGCAGAGCGTTTGGAAGCCATTAAATAATAATTTTCTACAGGCAGCTGCATTTCCTCAAGAACTTTAAGAAAAGTACGGCCAACCATACCGGTAGCTCCTACCACCGCAATGTTGTATTTTTTCATTTTGTAATTACCTCCGACTGATTTTTGCATATAAACAAATATTTATATACTTCTTAATAATATCACTTTAAAATAAATAAGTCAATGTTTTTTTTGCCTTTTTTTATGTTTTTACTATATTATATGCATTTTAATTTTAATATAGTTAAATATGTATAAAAATATATTAACATATACCCGTAAATAGACTTGATAAATTTAACGTTTTGTGCTATTATATGTGTATATTGAATTAGGAGTAAAAAGTTATGAAATATATATTTAAAATTTTAAAACTTACATTAATTGCCGCCGCAGCTGTTTTTATGTGTCTTGAAACATCTTATGCGGCACTGCCCGATATAAGAACGACATTAAAAATAGGTTTGTTTTATGCCGAAAGCGCACAGCAAAGTGTAAATATATCATCAAACGGCACATTAAAATGCGGATATGAGAGCAACTATGCTTTTGTTGAAGATACAGAGTTGCCGCAAAACAATGTAAATATAACATTTGACGCGGAGGGTAATTTTTTGTTGGGCGAGGGACAAACATACAGCTCGGAGAATAATATAGCAATATCATCATCGGACGGTATTGTATACATAAACGGCAAACCGTACAGGGGTGCGGCAGAGCTTATTAAAAACAGCAGCGGTCTTATAAACGTAATAAATCTTATAAATTTAGATGACTATGTAAAGGGCGTTATTGCGAGCGAAATGCCATCGAGCTGGAACATAGAAGCATTAAAAGCACAAGCCGTGTGCGCACGCAATTATGCCGTTACAACACTTAACAAACACTCATCCGACGGATTTGATTTGTGTGCAACCGATAACTGCCAGGTATACGGCGGTGTAAATGCCGAAACGCAGTCAACCGTACTTGCAGCAAATGAAACGGCAGGTAAATTTTTAATGTACAATTCATCATTTGCGCAAACCTTGTTTTATTCGTCAAACGGCGGACACACAAATAATTCTAAATATGTTTGGGGAAGTGATATTCCCTATTTGCAGGCAGCGGTTGACCCGTACGAAACAGTAGAAAACACACCCAATTATAATTGGAGCGTAACCTTTACAAAAGACGAAATAAAGCAAAAGCTTTTAAGTAACGGCGTTGATATAGGCGATATTGTAAATATAGAAATTACAAATGCCACAGACTACGGTCAGGTATTGGAATTAAAAATAACAGGCAGTACGGGTGAAAAAATATATACAAACAGCTCAACCCGTTCCGTACTCGGCACGTCACTTAAAAGCCAGCGGTACACCGTTGCAAAATCAGGCGGACAAGCACCTTACATATTATCAAAAAACGGATTATCAAACATCTTTGCGGGGCTTTTTATAATTGACGGAAACAAAAATATTGCTTCGGCAGGTTCAAATATGTTTGTAAAAACTTCATCGGAAACCGAAATGTATCAAGCTGCGGCATCAAGCTACACATTTACGGGGCACGGCTGGGGTCACGGTTTGGGTATGAGTCAATACGGAGCCAAAGCTATGGCGGAGGCAGGAAATACCTACAGCCAAATACTGTCGTTTTATTTTAAAGGATGTACAATTGAAGGAGAATAAAAGAATTGAAAACAAGTGATTTTTATTATGATTTACCAAAAGAATTAATAGCGCAAACACCGCTCAAGGACAGAGCGTCATCAAGACTTTTAAAAGTAAACAAGCAAAGTGGTGAGCTTGAGCATACGCATTTTCACAATATTATTAACGAATTAAACAAAGGCGATTGCCTTGTTTTAAACGATACACGTGTAATTCCCGCACGTCTTTTCGGTGAAAAAGAAGGAACAGGCGGAAAAATTGAGTTTTTACTGCTTACGCGTAAATCCGACGATATATGGGAAGTTATTTTAAAACCCGGAAAAAAAGCAAAACCCGGTGCTAAATTTATTTTTGGCGGCGGAAAACTTAAAGCTGAAATACTTGAAACGGTAAACGACGGCAACAGACTTGTAAAATTTTTTTATAACGGTTTATTTGAAAATGTGCTTGATGAGTTGGGAGAAATGCCTCTTCCGCCGTACATAACGGCTCATCTTGATGATAAAGAGAGATATCAGACGGTGTATTCAAAACACGAAGGAAGCGCCGCCGCGCCTACTGCGGGATTGCACTTTACCGAGCAACTGCTCAACGACATTAAAAACAAGGGCGTAAATATAGCGTATATAACACTCCACGTCGGTCTTGGAACATTTCGTCCCGTTAAGAGCGACGATGTAGAAAACCATAAAATGCACTCCGAATTTTACTCAATTTCAAAAGAAGCTGCCGATACCGTTAACAACGCCCGAAAAAACGGAGGAAGAATAATATCCGTCGGTACAACATCAACAAGAACTCTTGAAACGGTTGCCGGCAATGACGGATTTATAAAAGAATGCTCGGGGTGGACCGATATTTTTATATATCCGCCATATAAATTTAAATGCGTGGACGCACTTATTACAAATTTTCACCTGCCCGAATCGACGCTCCTTATGCTTGTAAGCGCATTCAGCAGCAAAGAAATAATTATGAATGCATATAAAGAAGCCGTTAAAGAAAAATACAGATTTTTCAGTTTTGGTGACGCAATGTTTATTTATTAAAATACAAAACGAAAGGTAGCATATAATGTTTAAAATATTAGCAACAGATAAAAAAGCAAGACGCGGAGAGTTTACAACAGTGCACGGTACGGTTCAGACACCTGTTTTTATGAATGTAGGAACACTCGGTGCAATAAAGGGAGCTGTATCGACAATTGACCTCAATGAAGTAGGCTGTCAGATAGAGCTTTCAAACACATATCACCTGCACGTACGCCCGGGCGATGATGTTGTATATGATGTTGGCGGACTTCATAAATTTATTAATTGGAATAAACCAATACTTACCGACAGCGGCGGATTTCAGGTATTTTCGCTTGCCAAACTGCGTCAAATTAAAGAAGAGGGTGTGTATTTTAATTCGCACGTAGACGGAAAAAAAATATTTATGGGACCCGAGCAAAGTATGCAAATTCAATCAAACCTTGCGTCAACAATTGCAATGGCGTTTGATGAATGTGTTGCCCTCCCCGCCAAATACGAGTATGCAAAAGAGTCGCACGAGCGCACAATACGTTGGCTGGAGCGCTGCAACGCCGAAATGAAAAGGCTTAATTCATTGGATAGAACAATAAATAAAAAACAAATGCTGTTTGGAATAAATCAAGGTGCAACATTTAAAGATTTAAGAATAGACAATATGAAAAAAATAGCAAAACTTGACCTTGACGGATATGCAATAGGCGGTCTTGCTGTAGGTGAAACACATCAAGAAATGTATGATACAATAGATGCGGTTATCCCCTATGCCCCCGAAAACAAACCAAGATATTTAATGGGTGTGGGCACTCCCGAAAATATTCTTGAAAGTGTTGACCGTGGAATAGACTTTTTTGATTGTGTAATTGCAAGCCGAAATGCCCGTCACTGCAACCTGTTTACCGAAAAAGGATATATGAATTTAAAAAACGAAAAGTATATTCGTGATATGAGGCCCATTGACCCCGATTGTCAATGTCCCGCCTGCAAAAATTATTCAAGAGCATATATTCGCCATTTGTTTAAAGCAAAAGAAATGCTTGCAATGCGTTTATGCGTTCTTCATAATTTATACTTTTATAACAATATGATGACGCAAATTCGGGAAGCAATAGAAAATAAATGCTATAAACAGTTTAAAGCCGAAAAAATAGAAAAGTATTCGCGCAGACTGTAACAAATATATTAATCGGGCGTGCGGCAAAGTATTAAAATTGCCGCACGCCCGTATTTATTGAAAAGAAATCTTTGTATTGTCACAGTTTACTGCAGTATTATTGATTTGAGTTTGTGCCTGCGCACATTCCAATCGGGTATTACTTTTGAAAGCTCCGTATAAAACTTTTTTGAATGGTTTGGCACCAAAAAATGTGTAAATTCGTGTGCCGCAACATACTCAATACATTCGTAAGGTACATACATAAGATTTGTATTAAAAGTTAAAACTTTCTTTTTTGTATGACAGCTGCCCCATTGTGATATCATACGTTTGAATTTTATAACCGGATATTTAATTCCCACTTTTTTAAAGTACGGATACAAGTTATTACATATTACTCTACAATGCCGCAATAATGGCGAGCAAAAAAATGGGAGTTATACTCTCAATTGAACTTTAAAGTAAGTTTAAAGATTAAAAATTTGTTCCTCTTGCGCCGCCCATTGAATTTGGCCCTGTTTTGGTGTGGAAGAAAAAACAAATTCAATCAGCGGTTTCGCTTGCATTTGTAGATTTTGCAAAAGATTATATAAAAACAATTACTGCGTTTTAATTATTAAAGGACTGCTGTTTTAATATAACCGCAGTCCTTTAATTAATATGTTATTAAACTATATATTCTCGATATTCTCGGCAACTTTATAATCGTGGCTCATATCCGAATAATTATCTTTTTGTTTATACGTAAGTCTTTCCCAATCCGACGGTGCAGTGCCAAAATCAGGTATGTCCATAAGCAAACCGTCTTTAAGGGCCGATTCGTGCGCAATAAGTCCCGGTATCATATAACGTGCTGCCTCCCAGGCATTGTTTGGCGGAAGCTTATCCTCCGTTACGGCACGAACAAAGTCGTCAACCAAGAACGGATGCGAGTTATAATGGCTGAAATTGGGAGTGTTTTTCATTATATCGGGGAGTCTGTCCCTGTTTTGAATAGGTGCAAATCCCTCAATATATTTAACCGATATCGGGTCGCGATGCATATCCATTGTACCGGCTTTAAGGTCTTTGTTATAATCTATTGTATTTACAAGGTGACCCACATCTTCAATGTACGGTTCTTTGCCGCTTGCAACGCCTATTTGATATGTATGGTTTGTAACCGAACACTCATATGCCGCTTTTTCGCCGTACATACAGGTAATATATGATGACGGCTTGTTTATTCCAACTCTGCGGAATTCGTTAATTCTTGCCACTCCGCCACCCGACATTTGAAAAATTGCCGTTTCGTTACTGAACGGATTTGCCCAATTATTTTTATTTTCGCCGTATATATTGTCCTCGTGATTATCGCGGTAACCCATACACGATACTTTAAGTGCGTGCTGGTCGATTGCCGAAAACAACATAGATATTGAATGTGTGGGGTAAAACATTGGCGGAATACCTGCAACTCTTCTCCAATTAGGTCCGCCCGTATGCTTAAAACTCTCATACATTTCGCAAATATCGTGATAATATTGCGACTCGCCGTATACAAACTTACCCATTTCGCCGGTTTTATATTTTTCACGGCAGAATATTGCGCAAGGATAATAATAGCAGGTTTCGCCCATCATATAAATAAGATGTGTTTTCTTAACCAAATCTATTATTTTTTCAATTTCTTCAATTGTACAGCCAATAGGTACAGCACTGTACACGTGTTTTCCCATTTCAAGTGCTTTAACTATCATAGGTCCGTGGAGATGGCGCTGTGTAAATATTCCTATTGAATCTACATCGGGCGCATTTTGAAGCAAATCTTCAAACGAATTAAAACCTCTTTTAATACCGTGTTTTTGCATCGATATCTTTACTCTGTCACTGTCCAAATCGGCAACTACAACTTCTTCAACATCGGGATGAAGTTTAAAAAGCCGTACAAAGTCATCGGAAAAATAGCCTAATCCCACTATACCAATTTTCATAATATTACCTCCCAAATAATTCTTTTGTAAATTGTAACACATTTATTTGAAAATAGCTATTTACAAATCAACTCTTTTATTGTACAATATAATCACATATAGAATTGGAGGGCGGTAATATGAGCGATTTTTTTGTAAAAATAAACGATTTTGTAAACACACGTAATTTTGGGGTTTATTCATCAATTGTAAATCCGCCCGACGCTTGCGTTTGCCGTTCAGGAGACAAACCGTTTTGCAGGTTTTTTTATGTAAAAAAGGGGTGCATTGTATTTAACGAAAATACAGAGGGCGAAATACGCGTACCGCAAGGATATATTGCATATTTGCCAAACAATATAACATATAAATCAAAATGGGAAACCTTTTCAAAAGGCGAATATATATCGGTTAATTTTATATCCGATGACCGCTATATAAGCCTACCTCATAAAATTACAATTGCCGCATACGATAAAAACGGTTATTACCTCGAAACATTTACAAAGCTTTACAATGTATGGCTTGACGGCGGCCCGGGTTATAAACTTGAAATATTGTCCGAAATATACCGCATAATATACAGTTTGTTTAACGATAATTTGTACAAAATGATTAAAAGCAAGCACTCCGCAATATACAAAGGCATAATGTATCTCGAAAACCATTATCTTGAAGATACCGAACCGCGAAAGCTTGCCGAAATGTGTAATGTAAGCGAAAGCACTTTCAGACGTTTGTTTAAAAAATACAAGCAAATGTCACCCGTTACATACAAAAATTACCTGCGTATAAAAAAGGCAACCGATTTGCTCAAAAGCGGAGAATACAATGTAACCGAGGCGGCAAATGCGGTAAATCTGCCCGATTTGTGTTATTTTTATAAACTGTTTAAAAAATTTTATAATTGCTCTCCCAAAAAATTTATACCGTAATAATTATTTAAATTTATAAAGTTTTAACCTTTTTATAACATAGGAGTGAATTTTACAAACTTTAAATAAAAAACGCTTATATACTCTGCGGATTTTAAATTACATTATAAAATGTATACAAGTATTTGGTGTAATGTTTTAATTTAAAAAGAGTGTGCGGCATAAAAAAAGTACCGCACGCCCATATTTGAGCATTTTTTGAAAATGAAAAAATTATAATTTCTTTATATACTCTGCCGCGGAAAGAGCCGCCAAAGTACCGTCGGACGCGGCAGTTGTAAGCTGTTTGACTTTTGACAAACGACAGTCGCCCGCGGCAAAAATACCGTTTACGGATGTTTGCATATTTGAGTCGGTTACGATGTATCCGTCTTTATTTTCAAGCAAATTAATTATCGGCCCCGTATCGGGTATTTTTCCTATTGCCACAAATAATGCGTCGGCATTTATTTCGGTTTTTGTACCGCTTTTGACATCTTTAACGGTAACGCCTGTTACAAAACTGCTGCCGTTTACACTTTCAACAACATTATTAAGCACATATTCAATATTGTTTTTTCCTTTCAGTGCATCGGTTACAATGCTTTCGGCTCTAAACTCATTGCGCCGATGTATTAAATATACTTTTTTGCATATATCCGACAGATACAGCGTATCTTCAAGGGCACTGTTGCCGCCGCCCGCAACGCAAACCGTTTTATTTTTAAAAAACATACCGTCACATACGGCACAGTATGATACGCCGCGGCCCAAAAGCCTGTCCTCGCCTATAACATTGAGTTTTCTTCTTTTAACACCGATTGCAATAATTAATGCCCTTGCCGAATAAATTTTATCAGATGTTAAAACGTTAAAAATGCCTTGTTTAATTTCAAAGCTTTCCGCCCTGCGGTAAATAATTTTTGCGCCAAAACTTTGCGCCTGATTTAAAAGCTGTTTGCCAAATTCGGCTCCGCTTATTTTTGGCAATGCGGGGTAATTTTCAACTTCGGGGGCGGATACAATTTGTCCGCCCGCATTTTTTGCCTCAAGCACCGCACAATGCATACCTGCACGTGCCAAATACATAGCCGCGGTAAGTCCCGCACAACCGCCGCCTGCAATTATAACATCATAATCCATTTTTACCTCTTTAATTCAATAAGTTCTTCGCCCGATACAACCTGTTTTCCCGTACTCGGCAAAACATCGGCAAACTCGTCGGAATTACAAATTACAACAGGTGTTGTAATATCATACCCTGCTTTTTTTATTTCGTCCAAATTAAATTCTATAAGTTTATCACCTGTTTTAACACTGTCCCCTTCTTTTACGAGAACCTTAAAAAATTTACCGTTTAGCTTTACCGTATCAAAACCTATATGCATAAGAACCTGTGCGCCGAAATTAGCATTAATTCCTATTGCGTGTCCCGTTTCGGCGACATTGTCCACCACACCACCGCAAGGTGCAACAAGTATATTTGATGTTGGTATAATTGCCGCACCTTTGCCGAGTACACCGCTTGCAAACGCTTCGTCTTTAACCGTATTAAGCAAAACGCTTCTGCCCGTAAGCGGCGACATTATAAAATGCGTATCGTCTATTTTTACATTAAGATAGTTTTCAAGATTTGCCTTTATTACCGTAACGCGCGGTCCGTATATTACCTGAACACCGTTTCCGCTTACTACCACTCCTGCGGCACCGCTTTGTTTTAATACGGTTTGGTTAACCTTTAACGCGTCGCGTACCGTTATTCGTAATCGTGTTGCACAGCAATCAACATCGGAAATATTTTCTTTTCCGCCAAGCCCCTCAACAATAACCGCGCTTATTTTTTCGGAGTTCTTTTTAGCGTCGGTATCTTTTCGCGTATAGAGTTTGGTTTCCTCTCCGTCGTCTTCACGCCCCGGCGTTTTGTAGTTGAATTTTTGTATTAATAATTTGAACATAAAATAGTATATTACAAAATATATAAGCCCTACCCATACAATATTTAACCAATTTGTTTTTGAATTTCCCTGAAGTACGCCAAAAAGTATAAGGTCTATAAGACCGCCTGAAAAAGTCATACCCACGCCAACATTTAATATGTGCATAAGCATATATGAAAGCCCCGCAAATATACAATGCACACCGTATAGGAGCGGTGCAACAAACAAAAAGGTAAATTCAAGCGGTTCGGTTATACCGGTAAGCATAGAAGTAAGCGCCGCCGAAAGCAAAAGACCGCCTGCCGTTTTCTTTTTATCGTCTTTGGCGCATTTATATATTGCAAGCGCCGCTCCCGGGAGTCCAAATATCATAAAGGGAAATTTACCAGCCATAAAACGTGTAGCCTCTACGCTGAAATGCGTAATGCCCGGTGTTGACAGTTCGGCAAAAAATATATTTTGCGCACCCTCTATAACCTTGCCGCCGATTTGCGCCGTACCGCCGAGCGCTGTTTGCCAAAAAGGCAAATAAAATACGTGATGAAGTCCAAACGGAATTAACGCTCTTTCAAGTATACCATATATCCACGTGCCTATATATCCCGTTTTCATTACAAAACCGCCTAGAGCATTTATTCCGTTTTGTATCGGGGGCCATATAAAAAACATCAGTATACCAACAATTAGGTAAACCACACCCGAAATTATAGGAACAAATCGCGTACCGCCAAAGAATGATAAAACCTGCGGGAGTTCAATATTATAGTATTTGTTATGAAGAGCCGCAACGCCAAGTCCCGTTATAATACCGCCGAAAACGCCGAGCTGCAGTGATGTCATACCCAAAACATCAACCGTTGACCCGTTGGGCAGTTTTTCGCCGCTTACGCTTACAAGAGCCGCAATTGACGCGTGCATAATAAAAAACGCTATTGCACCGGCAAGTGCCGCCGTGTCTTTTTCGCGGCGCGCCATACCTATTGCAACGCCTATGGCAAAAATAAGAGGTAAATTGTTAAAAATAACCGAACCTGCGTCGTTTAGCACGGTAAGCACATTATATGCCGCCGTACCCTCGCCCAAATAACGCGTAAGCCCGTATGTTTCCAAAAACGTGGCATTTGTAAAAGAGCCTCCTATTCCCAAAAACAAACCGGCAACAGGCAAAATAGCAATCGGAAGCATAAGCGAACGTCCCACTCGCTGAAGCACTCCGAAAATTTTATCTTTCATAATTATAAATCACCCTTCCGATATTAAAAACTATATCGGTTATTTTTTTCTTTTTTTTTAAATTTATACATTTTTAAATTGCAATTTTATGCAGTATAATCGCATAAATAAGTATTATTAATCAGCAATATGCTCAAAAATGCCATAAATTTGTATAAATAAATATAAAATTTATAAATTTTAGCAAAAAATCATTGACTTTACTTAAATAAAAGGGTATTATATATGATATGAAATTATGAAAATGAATGGAGAGATATTTTATGAAACTTTTCAAAAAAGCAGTTGCGCTTTGTTTAAGTGCGTGTGTGGTTTTTGCATTTGCATCATGCGGTAAAAACACAGATAACAAAGACAATGCGGCAACAAAAACAGATAGCAAAAATACACTTGTTATGGCTACAAATGCGGAATTTCCTCCGTATGAGTATTACGATGACAACGGCAAAATTGTAGGTATTGACGCCGAAGTTGCCGACGCAATTGCAAAAGAAATAGGTATGGACCTTAAAATTGAAGATATGGCTTTTGACTCTGTTATAGCGTCTGTTCAGTCGGGCAAAGCCGATATGGGTATGGCAGGTTTAACAGTTACCGAAGACAGACTTGTAAGCGTTGACTTTTCGGATTCTTACGCTACGGGTATTCAGGTTATTATAGTTAAAGACGGTTCACCCATTACAAAGGCAGATGACCTTTTCGGCGACGGAAATTATAAAATCGGTGTTCAGTCAAACACCACGGGTGATATTTACTCAACATCTGATATTGAAGACAAAGGTTTGGGTACGGTTGAAAGATACAACAAAGGCGCAGACGCCGTTGAAGCACTTAAAGCCGGCAAAATTGACTGTGTTGTAATAGATAACGAACCTGCAAAAGCATTTGTCGAAGCAAACGAAGGTCTTAAAATACTCGATACCGAGTATGCTGTTGAAGACTATGCAATTTGCTTTGCAAAAAACAATAAAGAACTTGGCGACAAAGTAAATAAAGCTCTTAAAAAACTTATTGATGACGGTACGGTACAAAAAATTGTAGACAAATACATTAAATAATATTAAAACATTAATATTTATTTTATTTGCAAAAAGCAGCTTTATGCTGCTTTTTGCCGATATTAGGGCATTTTTACATTGAAAAGTATTCATAAATTAACACAGCCGACAAAGGGGGATTTTTTTGATATGAACGAATGGATTACAAATATAAACGAATGGTTCGATATGCAAAAAATAAAATTTGTAAATGATTTTATAACGGGACAAAGATGGAAATATATAACAAACGGCCTTTTAGTTACTCTGCAAGTTACGTTTTTTGCTGTAATTTTGGGTATATTAATAGGCATAATTATTGCAACAATACGCTCAACATACGATAAAATATACGCCGATTTAAGAAAGGGCTCTTTTTCGAGATTTATACTTAAATTTTTTAATACGCTTTGCCATATATACTTAACAATTATAAGAGGAACACCTGTTGTAGTTCAGCTTATGATATCGTATTACATTATTTTTGCGTCATCACACAACAAAGTATTAATTGCGGTATTGGCATTCGGTATAAATTCAGGTGCATATGTTGCCGAAATAATACGTTCGGGTATAATGTCGATAGACGAAGGACAAACCGAAGCGGGGCGCTCTCTTGGATTTAACTATGTACAAACAATGTGCTTTATTGTACTTCCGCAGGCATTTAAAAATGTACTTCCCGCACTTGCAAACGAATTTATTGTGCTTTTAAAAGAAACGTCTGTATCGGGTTATGTGGCACTTCAGGATTTAACACGCGGCGGCGATATTATACGAGGAAGAACGTACGACGCATTTATGCCTCTTATAGCGGTTGCGCTTATATACCTTGTTATGGTTATATTCTTCTCTTATCTTGTAGGAAAACTTGAAAGGAGTCTCAGAACAAATGAAAGATAATAAAGATAATGTTATAATAAAAACAGAAAACCTTACAAAAATATTTTCAAACGGTGTACACGCACTAAATGATGTTTCAACCGAAATAAAAAAAGGTGAAGTTGTGGTAATTATAGGGCCGTCAGGCTCGGGCAAATCAACATTTTTGCGTTCACTTAATTTGCTTGAAAGCGCAACATCGGGACACGTGTACTTTGAGGGAGTTGACATAACCGACCCTAATGTGAATATAAATATTCACCGCAGACGTATGGGAATGGTGTTTCAGCAGTTTAATTTATTTCCGCATATGACTGTACTTAAAAACCTTACTTTGGCACCTGTACAGCTTTTAAAATTATCGGAAGAAGAAGCAAATAAACAGGCGCTTGAAATGCTTAAAAGAGTTGGTCTTAAAGACAGAGCCGACTCGTACCCGGCACAGCTCTCGGGTGGGCAAAAACAGCGTGTTGCAATAGTACGCGCTTTGTGTATGAGCCCTGACGTTATGTTGTTTGATGAGCCTACATCGGCGCTTGACCCCGAAATGGTAGGAGAAGTATTAAACGTTATGACCGACCTTGCAAAATCGGGTATGACAATGGCGGTTGTAACCCACGAAATGGGATTTGCCCGCGCCGTTGCCGACAGAGTTTTGTTTATGTGTGACGGCAAACTCGAGGAGGAAGGCACTCCCGAACAAATTTTTGACAACCCCAAAACTGATAAAGCAAAACAATTTTTAAGAAGTGTTTTATAAAATCAAACAGGATAATCTCAACAAAACAGAGCGTACCGCATTATTTTGCGATACGACCTTTGTTTAGGCAATGCGTGTTCGAGTCTCGTTTGCATAGGCAGACGTTACGATATCCGAACCCGTTTTTTTAGGTAAATTTTCCGTA
>OIXG01001996.1_pt1 | contig 17198 bp, 14 predicted proteins | sample 1587731 | NCBI WGS metagenome assembly OIXG01 (sample SAMEA3888908, study PRJEB22519) | human gut metagenome | biome: human gut; feature: human-associated habitat; material: faeces | place: Denmark | collected 2010
TATTCCGAAATCGGGAGCGGCATGTTATGGAGATGGCACAAATTACCAGGGAACAGAAGATTGTCTGTATGTAAATATCTACCGTCCGAATACGACAGAAAAGAATCTGCCGGTCATGGTTTATCTGCATGGCGGCGGAAATGCGTCAGGGACAGCTAATACCGACTTCTCTAAATTTGCTGTGGCGGCGAAGGCGGTTGTTGTTTCGGTCGAGTACCGCCTGGGAGCATTTGGTTACCTGAGTCATCCGGCATTGCAGACCGGAACGGCAGAGGAAAATAGTGGAAACTTTACCTTGCTTGACATCAAGGCAGCGCTTCAATGGGTACAGAGAGAAATCGGAAATTTCGGAGGAAATGCAGGAAATGTTACGCTGTCCGGCTTTTCTGCGGGAGCAAGAAATGTGATGCTCTGTATGATCTCCCCACAGATGAAGGGGTTATTTCATAAAGTAATTGCTTTTAGCGGCGGTTGTCAGACATGTACGGCGGAGCAGGGAGAAGAATCTTCGGAGAGTAAGCTTGCGACAGTATTAGTGAACCGGGGAACTTATGCGACGAAAGAAGCAGCACTGAAATATATTCAGTCGGCTGATAATGCAACTATCCGGGATCTGTTTTACAGTCTTACGACTGCGGAAGTTGCCAATATGTACCGTTCTTCGGCACTGCGTCTGAATCTTTTCCCACAGGGATTTAACGATGGAACGGTGATCCCGAAAGAAGGATTTTCCGTTATCGCGAGTGGAAATTATAATCGAGTACCGGTGATCCTTGGAAGTGATGTGACAGAATTTTCCAGCTTTGCTATAAAAACGGATATTACCGAGGCGTTAAGTACGACTACAACGACTACGTATGACCGCCTGATGCAGCTGGCAATTCAGTATGGAAGTTTATTCCAATCGGAACATTATATCGAAGAGACGGCAAATCTGCTTTCACAGGATGCGCTGCATCAACCGGTATATGCGTACCGCTTTTTGTGGGGAACGGATCCGGCAGTGACCGATACTGCTTACAGTATCTATGTGGGAGCGGCGCATGGCGTATCGAAGGATTTCCTGCGTGAATCATATAAGAATGAAAATCCGGAACTTTCGCCGAATGCGATCCGTACAGAGAATAAAGCGGGCAGGAAAGAATTGACAAGTATTATGCAGAAATATGTAGGGGCATTTTTGAGTAATGGTTCCCCGAATGTAACAGGATTGAATACCTGGAGTACATGGAATGCCGCAGCGGGTGTAAATAAGATCATGCTGTTTAATGCGACGGCAAAGAAGGCTTCCGCAGTAATGAGTCCGCAGATGTATTCGGATGAGGAAACCTTTGCTCAGTTAAAGGCAGAAGCAAATGAAGATGAATACCGCATATTGATGGAGGTTATGTTTAAAAACCGATTCTTTATGCCGGAAAATAAGGAATAATTTTCCCACTTTCCGCATATCCTTTTAGTAAGACAATGTTTGCGTAAAGGGATACGCAGGAAAAGGGGGATTCTATGAAAAGAAATACACAGACCATGGACGGCAATATGGCAGCGGCGTATGTATCGTATGCATTTACCGAGGCGGCAGCAGTATATCCGATTACACCATCTTCACCGATGGCAGAATATACGGAAAAATGGGCGGCAAAGGAAAAGAAAAATGTGTTTGGACATGCTCCGCTCATCCGGCAGATGCAGTCGGAAGCAGGGGCGGCCGGTGCCCTTCATGGGATATTGCAGGCAGGAGCTCTTGGGACGACATACACGGCATCCCAGGGGCTTCTTTTGATGGTACCAAATCTATATAAAATGGCAGGTGAACTACTTCCGGCAGTCATTCACGTAGCGGCGAGAGCTTTGGCGACACATGCGCTGTCCATTTTCTGCGACCATTCCGATATTTACGCCTGTCGTCAGACAGGCTGTGCAATTCTCTGCGCGTCAAGTGTGCAGGAAGTGATGGACCTGGGGGCGGTCGCGCATATCGCGGCGATTCAGGGGCGCATTCCATTTCTTCACTTCTTTGATGGGTTTCGTACGTCACATGAGATTCAGAAAATCGAAGTGTGGGATGAGGTTTCTCTGCAGGAAATGATGCCTATTGAAGAAGTGGATGCCTTTCGGAAACGTGCATTGAATCCGGAACATCCGGTACAGCGCGGCACAGCACAAAATCCTGACATATTTTTCCAAGTGCGGGAGGCGGCAAACGGATATTATGACAAACTGCCGGAAATCGTCGAAAATACGATGAATGATGTCAATGAACGCGCAGGGACAGAGTATCATTTATTTGATTATTATGGAGATAAAGAGGCGACACATGTCATTGTGGCGATGGGGTCGGTCTGTGAGACGATCAAAGAGACGATCGATGCTATGCAGCAGGAGGGAAGAGAAAAGATCGGGCTTGTGCAGGTAAGGTTGTTTCGCCCGTTTTCCAAGAAACATCTGCTTGCGGCACTTCCCAAAAGTGTAAAACAGATTACGGTGTTAGACCGTTCTAAAGAGCCGGGAGCAGTGGGCGAGGCATTGTACCTTGATATTGTGGCGGCATTAAAGGACAGCCCATATGCGTCGGTTCCGGTGTTTGGAGGAAGATACGGTTTGGGATCAAAGGATGTCACACCGGGAGATATTGCGGCAGTTTACAAAAATTACCATACAAAGAATTTTACGATAGGGATCTGTGATGACGTGACGCATCTTTCGCTGAAACCGTATCCGGTGGAAATGACCGGAGAACGCGCTTACGAGTGCAAATTCTGGGGAATGGGTGCCGATGGGACGGTAGGAGCAAATAAAAACTCGATCAAGATCATCGGGGAAAATACGCCGCTTCAGGTGCAGGCCTATTTTGAATATGATTCGCGGAAATCCGGCGGCGTTACGATTTCGCATCTGCGGTTTGGAAAGCAGCCGATTCGTTCGGCATATCGTGTCCATCAGGCGGATTTTGTCGCGTGCCACATGCCCGCGTATCTGGAGTGCTATGACATGGCTCAGGATCTGCGGCAAGGCGGCACATTTTTATTAAACTGTCCGTGGACTTCGGAAGAGATGGAAGAAAAACTGCCGGTAAAAGTAAAACAGATATTGGCAGAAAAAGAAATCCGGTTTTATTGCATTGATGGATTTGCGATTGGAAAAGAAATCGGATTAGGTGGACGGATCAATACGATCCTGCAGGCGGCATTTTTTGCCATCAGCGGGATCCTGCCGGTAGAAAAGGCCCGAAATCTTTTGAAAGAAGCAGCGGAAAAAACATACGAAAAAAAAGGACAGGCAGTCGTAGAACAGAACCGGAAAGCGATTGAAGAAGGAATGACAAAATTCCGGAAAATCGAAGTGAAAACGGAGTGGAAAAAACTGGAAGATGAAAAAAGAGAAAAACAAGAAGAACCGACCTCGTTTCTGCATTATGTAAAAACGATTCAGAGAAAAATGAATTCACAGCGGGGAGATGAGCTGCCGGTTTCCGAATTTGTGGAATATGCAGATGGCACGATGCCGGTAGGAACGGCGGCCTATGAAAAACGCGGAGTAGGGATCCGGAGCCCGCGATGGAATCCGGAAGGGTGTGTCCAATGCAATGCGTGTTCGCTGGTGTGCCCGCATGCCTGCATCCGTCCGCTGGTGATCCGTGAGGAGGAGCGGGAACACGTCCCGGAGGGGACATTTACACAACTCCGAGGGATGTCCAACCGGCTTTTTGCGATTACCGTATCTCCGCTTGATTGTACCGGGTGTGGAAATTGTGCGGACATCTGCCCTGGAAATAAGAAAAACAATGTATTGGAAATGATCCCATCCGGTGAGGCGATGGGGCAGCAGCCATTGTATGATTATGGAGAATCTCACGAAAATGATTCCGAAGTTTTGAATAAATTTCCGGAAACCACAGTAAAGGGAAGCCAGTTTAAAAAGCCGCTGCTGGAGTATTCCGGAGCGTGTGCCGGATGCGGGGAGACACCATACGCCAAATTGGTGACGCAGTTATTTGGAGAACGGCTGTATATCGCCAACGCAACCGGGTGTTCCTCTATCTGGGGAGGTTCCGCACCGTCGTGTGCTTACACGGTAAATGCGCAGGGAAAAGGGCCGGCCTGGGCGAACTCGCTGTTTGAAGACAATGCCGAATTTGGATTTGGTATGATGATGGCGCAGAAGACACTTCGCAAACGGGTATTGGAGGCGGCAAATGACCGACTGAAAGAAGCGGAAGGCGAAGAAAAGGAAGTTTTGCAATCCTATCTGGAAAGCTGGTCAGAGGGAACGAAAAATGCCATTGCGGTGCAGAAAATGACAGCATATTACGAGCAATTGGAAAATCCGAACCGTTTACAGCAGGAGATTGTGCAGTTAAAAGAGTTTGCTTCGAAGAAGAGCCAGTGGGTCTTCGGAGGAGACGGCTGGGCGTACGATATCGGCTATGGCGGACTGGATCACGTGCTTGCGAGCGGCGAGGACATTAACATTCTTGTCTTTGATACGGAAGTGTATTCGAACACCGGAGGACAGGCCTCTAAAGCGACTCCACAGGGAGCGGTTGCGCAGTTTGCGTCACAGGGAAACGAGAAAGAAAAGAAAAATCTGGCAGCTATCGCAATGTGCTATGACAATGTGTATGTGGCACAGGTCGCACTTGGCGCAGATTACAATCAGACCCTCAAAGCCTTGGTGGAAGCGGAAGTGCATGACGGGCCGTCGTTGATCCTTGCGTACGCACCATGTATTAATCATGGCATACGAAAAGGCATGGGAAAAGCAGTCGAAGAGGAAAAAAATGCGGTGCTTTCCGGATATTGGCATTTGTTCCGTTTTATTCCGGAACGGGGCAGAGAGGGAGAAAATCCATTTGTCTTGGATTCCGGAGAACCAAAACTTTCGTATGAGGAATTTTTGAAGGGAGAGCTGCGTTACGAGAGGCTTTTGCGGGAAAATCCGGAGCGGGCTGAGACGCTTTTTGCTAAAGCGGCACAAAAAGCCAAAGAAAAATATGAAAAGCTGAGGGAGATATCCTTGCAATAATCCGTAAAATGGTGTATAAATATTCATAGAGGTTTTTTTAAAAACGGAAAACCATGGGGAAATTGAAATAGAGAACAATGGAGGAAAGAAAACATGGAATTAACAAGTGTACGAAGCTTTTTTCGTGACCGCGAACAATATATCGGAAAGGAAGTAGTGACCGGCGGCTGGGTGCGAAGCATCCGTGCGTCAAAAACATTTGGATTTATCGTTGTCAATGACGGAACATTTTTTGAGCCGATTCAGGTAGTGTATAATGATACCCTGGATAACTTTGAAACGATTTCTAAATTAAATGTAGGTGCTGCCGTGATCGTAAAAGGAACTCTGGTTGCGACACCGGAAGCAAAGCAGCCATTTGAGATTCAGGCATCCGGTGTAGAGATTGAAGGGGCTTCCAGCGGAGATTATCCGCTTCAGAAGAAGAGACATTCTTTTGAGTACCTGCGTACGATCAGTCATCTGCGTCCGAGAACAAATACATTTCAGGCGGTATTCCGTGTGCGTTCTTTGATTGCCTATGCAATTCACAAATTTTTCCAGGAGCGTGAATTTGTATATGTTCATACACCATTGATCACCGGAAGTGACTGTGAAGGTGCCGGAGAAATGTTCCAAGTTACCACGCTGGATCTGAATAATGTGCCGAAAAACGAAGATGGCAGCATTGATTACAGCCGGGATTTCTTTGGCAAAGAGACCAATCTGACCGTAAGCGGACAGCTCAATGGCGAGACTTATGCACAGGCATTTAAAAATATTTATACCTTTGGTCCGACATTCCGTGCGGAAAATTCAAATACGACCCGTCATGCGGCAGAGTTTTGGATGATCGAGCCGGAGATTGCATTTGCGGATTTGCAGGATGATATGATTTTGGCCGAGAGTATGTTAAAATATGTCATCCGCTATGTGCTGGAACATGCACCGGAAGAGATGGATTTCTTTAACCGTTTTGTCGACAAGGGACTGATTGAAAGACTGGAGCATGTGGCAAATTCAGAATTTGCGCATGTTACATATACAGAAGCAATTGAAATTCTTGAGAAAAACAATGACAAATTCGAGTACAAAGTATCCTGGGGAGCAGATCTTCAGACAGAGCATGAACGTTATCTGACAGAAGAAGTATTTAAACGCCCGGTATTTGTAACGGATTATCCGAAAGAGATCAAGGCATTTTACATGAAAATGAACGAAGATGGAAAGACCGTTGCAGCGATGGACTGCCTGGTTCCTGGAATCGGCGAGATCATCGGCGGAAGCCAGCGTGAGGACGATTACGATAAATTGGTCGCACGTATGGAGGAATGCGGACTGCGCAAAGAGGACTATGATTTCTATCTTGACTTGAGAAAATACGGTTCTACCCGACATGCCGGATTTGGTCTTGGATTTGAGAGATGTGTGATGTACCTGACAGGAATGTCTAACATCCGTGACGTCATTCCATTCCCAAGAACTGTAAATAACTGTGATTTATAGGAGGCAGAAATGAAGGTACCTGAAGGTTATCAATCCGCCCTTGATGTCCGTGAGACAGAAGTGGCGATTAAAAAAGTAAAAGATTTTTTTGAGAGAGCATTGGCGACAAATTTGAATCTGACACGTGTGTCAGCACCGTTATTCGTAGCACCGGAAACGGGATTGAACGATGATCTGAATGGCGTGGAGCGACCGGTTTCTTTCGGAATCCGCGAACAGAATGACCGTGTTGTACAGATTGTACATTCTCTGGCAAAATGGAAACGCCATGCATTGAAACGATACGGATTTTCCGTTGGGGAAGGATTGTATACCGATATGAACGCAATCCGCCGCGATGAGGATACGGACAATATCCATTCGATCTTTGTCGATCAATGGGATTGGGAACGTATCATTGAGAAGGCTCAGAGAAATGAAGAGACATTGAAAGAAATCGTCTGCAAAGTATACCAGTCTCTGCAGGAGACAGAGGATTATATGTCCGTACAATATTCTTACATAAAGAAAACACTTCCACGGGATATCACTTTTGTTTCGACGTATGAATTGGAAGAAAAATATCCGGATAAGACGCCGAAAGAGAGAGAATATCTGGCAGCCAAAGAACACGGCGCAATTTTCCTTATGAAGATCGGAGACAAGCTGGCAAGCGGTGAACCACATGACGGACGTGCGCCGGATTATGATGACTGGTCATTGAACGGCGATATTATCGTGTATTACCAGGTTTTGGATATTGCACTGGAGCTTTCGTCCATGGGAATCCGCGTGGATGAAAAAGCATTGGAAGAGCAGTTGAAAAAAGCGGGCTGCGAAGAAAGGAAAAATCTTCCATTCCAGAAAGAAGTACTGGAAGGCAAACTGCCATATACCATCGGGGGAGGAATCGGACAGTCCCGTATCTGTATGTTCTTCCTGAGAAAAGCACACATCGGCGAGGTACAGGCATCCCTGTGGCCGGATGAGATGGTGGCGGAAGCGGAAAGAGGAAACATACACTTACTGTAACTATTCAGGACCACTGTCTGAGAGTCCGCGAATCGTCGTGCTTGCACGTAAGAGGCGCCTGAATAGTAAAACATAGAAAAGAGGTCTAATATGGATAATTTTACATTTTATGCACCAACTTATTTTGATTTTGGAAAAGGCGCAGAGGCGCATGTCGGTCAGCTGATCCGCCGTTTTGGCGGAACGAAAGTGCTTCTTCATTACGGTGGAGGCTCCATCAAACGTTCCGGTTTGTACGACCGTGTGACAAAATGTCTGAAAGACGAAAAAATTGATTTTGTGGAACTTGGCGGGGTAAAGCCAAATCCACGAAGTGGTTTGGTTTATGAAGGCATAGAATTGTGCAAAAAAGAGGGTGTCGATTTTATTCTTGCCGTAGGTGGCGGAAGCACGATTGACTCTTCCAAAGCAATTGCTGCAGGAACTTGCTATGATGGTGATTTCTGGGATTTCTATGAAAAGAAAGCGACGATTGAGAAAGCACTTCCGATCGGAACAATCCTGACGATCGCGGCAGCCGGATCCGAAGGCTCTATGAATACCGTGATCAATAATGAAGAGACCGGATTTAAGAAAGGGGCAGCTTCCGAGCATCTCCGCCCGAAATTTTCTATCATGAATCCGGAATTGACCTGCACGCTGCCACCATATCAGTCGGCAGCAGGAGCGACGGATATTATGATTCATATCTGTGAGCGTTATTTTTCCAATACGGAAGAAGTGGAAATCACAGACCGCCTTTGTGAAGCAGTATTAAAGACAATAATCTTTGAGGCACCTCGTATTATTGAGGATCCAAATAACTATGAGGCTCGTGCCAATATTATGTGGGCAGGAATGCTTGCGCACAATAATGTATGTGGTGTCGGACGTGTTCAGGACTGGGCAAGCCACCACATCGAACATGAACTTTCTGCGATGTACGATGTGACACATGGTGCCGGACTTGCGGTAATTACACCGGCATGGATGCGCTATGTGCTTAAGATCAATCCACATAAATTAGTGCAGTTTGCTACCCGAGTATGGGACATTGAACCACAGGAGACAGAGGAGGCGACGGCATTAAAAGGAATCGAAGCGTTTGAGGCATTTTTAAAGAAGATCGGTATGCCGCTTACGTTTGAAGAAATCGGAGCCAAAGCAGAAGACATCGACCGGATGACGGAAAAACTTCTTGGAAAGCGTAAGACAGAAGGTAATTATGTAAAACTTGCAAGTGATGACGTAAAGAAAATCTATCATTTTGCAGCAGAACGCAAACCGGAATGAGATTGAAATCTGGAGGAAAGCCATGAGAGATCAGAATGAATTTATGCGGCAGATGCTTGACCTCGTTGAGTTTGCCAAGACAAATGAAAACCGCATTACCAAAGAACAGGTGGATGATTTCTGCCAGGATATGAAATTGCAGAAATCCCAGCTTAAATTGGTATATGAATTTCTGGAAGAACATCATATCGAGGTGGAAGGGGTCACGGCGAAAGAAGCATTTCGCACAAAAGAGGGCAAAGATCCCTCGATGAATACCGAGGATTCCCGGTATATTACAGTATACCGCCGTGAACTGCGTGAATTGGAACCTTGTTCAGAAGAAGAGAGACAGATGCTGTATGAGCGGCTTTTGGCAGGTGAGGCAGAGGTTTCTCACCGTGTGGTAGAATCCCATCTGCAGCGCGTGGTAACCCTGGCGATATAAAAACCGCGGTGTACCATTGGAAGATCTGATCCAGGAAGGCAATCTGAGTCTTTTGCTGGCAGTCGAAGAACTTTGCGGAAACAGCGAAGTTCTCGATGTGAAAAAAGAACTTGACCGGTATGTGAAGAGCCGGATGATCGAACTTGCCGATGAGCAGATGGCAAGTAAAGGTATGGAAAATACTATCGTTGCGAAGACGAACCTGATTCATGAGGCGACCAAAGTGCTCGCGGAAGAATGGGGACGTTTGGCAACATTGGAAGAACTGGCAGATTATACCAAAATGCCGGAAGAAGAAATCAGTATGTATGTTGATCTTGCGTTAGATGAGATCCACATCGGCAGAGAATAAGTGACGGAGCAGTTATGAGATATGAGGACAGCATTCGCCAGATAAAAGGCGTCGGAGAAAAAGCAGAACAGCGTTTCCATAAATTGGATATTTGGAATGTCGGAGATCTTTTGGAACATTATCCAAGAGAATACGATGAATTTCATGATCTGGTTAAGATCGCAGACGTAAAAGAAGGCGAGATGGCAGCTGTAGAAGGCGTTATGGCGTGCCGTCCTTCGATTCATACGACCGCAAGGATGAAAATCTTATCCATAGTGCTCGAAGATGAAACCGGCCGGATTACGGTTACGTGGTTTAATATGCCGTTTTTGGCAAATCGGCTGAAAATGGGAACCCGTTATATTCTGCGAGGGAAAGTTGGCCGCAAAAACGGAAAACTTGTACTCGAACAGCCGAAAATGTATAGTAAAAATGAATTTTTTAAGCAGGTTGGAAGGCTGCATCCGATCTATCCATTGACCGCAGGGCTTACAAATCATGCGGTCGAAAAGGCAGTGAGTGATGCCATCGGTTCGCTGGAAGGGGCTGCAGAATTTCTGCCTGCTGATCTTCGGAAACGTCAAAATCTTCTTGCGTATCGTAAGGCAATTCATGACATCCATTTCCCCAAAAATCAACTGGAATATCGAAAGGCCAGAAAACGGCTTGTATTTGATGAGTTCTTTCTATATCAGGCAGCCTTACAGGCAATCCGCATCAAAAATTATAAGCCGAGTTCTCATGTCATGACGCAAAACAAAAGGCTGGAAGGATTTGTAAATGATTTACCCTATGAGCTGACAGCGGCACAAAAAAGAGTTTACGAAGAAATTGAAAAAGATATGACCGGCGGAATGACGATGAACCGTCTGGTGCAGGGGGATGTTGGTTCCGGAAAGACTGTAGTTGCCGTGATGGCATTATTTCTTGCCGTGTGCAATGGAGAGCAGGGAGCCTTTATGGTGCCGACAGAAGTGCTTGCGATGCAGCATAAGGAGTCCTTGGAGGCAATGCTTGCCCCGTATGGAGTAAAGATCGGACTCTTGATCGGCTCGATGACAGCCAAAGAAAAACGGGAAGGAAAGCAGAAATTGGCAGAAGGCGAATGGGATGTTGTCGTGGGAACTCATGCGATATTGCAGGATAATGTGGAATTTGCGGATCTTGCCCTTGTCATCACAGATGAGCAGCACCGTTTTGGGGTCCGGCAGCGCGAAAAATTGATGGAAAAAGGAGATACACCGCATGTCCTTGCGATGAGTGCGACGCCGATTCCACGGACGCTTGCCCTTGTATTGTATGGAGATATGGATTTGTCCATCATGGACGAACTTCCTGCCAACCGTCTGCCCATCAAAAACTGTGTCGTGGGGACCGATTACCGCCCACAGGCGTACCGTTTTATGAAAGATCAGATTGAAAAAGGACGGCAGGTGTATATCATCTGTCCGATGGTTGAAGAAAAAGAAGAGGTTGCACTTGAGAGTGTAGTGATGTATTCGGAACAGTTGAAGGAGATTTTTCCTGCCGGAATTACGATAGAATGTCTGCATGGAAAGATGAAGCCCAAAGAAAAAAATGAAGTGATGCAGCGGTTTATCGAGGGAACGACGGATATTCTCGTGTCGACGACGGTTATCGAAGTCGGGATTGATGTTCCGAATGCGACAGTAATGATGATTGAAAATGCAGAGCGTTTTGGCCTTGCCCAGCTTCATCAGCTGCGCGGCCGTGTCGGACGTGGAAAAGAGCAGTCTTACTGTATTTTAATGTATGGAAAAGAGAGCAAAGAAGGAAAAGAACGTTTGTCAATCCTTGCCGGCTCTAACGATGGTTTTGAGATCGCCAGAGAGGATTTGAAACTGCGTGGACAGGGCGATTTCTTCGGAGTGATGCAAAGTGGGGACAAGTTGTTTTCACTTGCCGATATCTATGAAGATGCGCCGGTGTTAAAAGCGGCAAACGAGGAAGCAAAGAATTATGCCTTTGATGAGATCACGATGTTTTATAAGAAAAATCGACGTCTGGTGGAAAAATTAAATTCTTATATGGGTAATGTTTCGTTATAAAACAGTTGAAAAATAGTTCAATATCGTTTACAATGATGTTGGGATGAAAAATATTTGCAAGGGAGAAAAACTATGCGAGTAATTGCAGGGACGGCCCGCAGGCTGCCATTGATTGCACCGGAAGGGAAAGATACACGGCCTACGACAGACCGGATCAAAGAGACTTTATTTAACATCATTCAGGACGATGTTCCCGGAGCGATGTTTTTGGATTTATTTAGTGGAAGTGGTGCCATCGGGATCGAAGCATTGAGCCGTGGCGCAAAACAGGCGTATTTGGTGGAATTTGGAAAAGAACCGCTGCGATGCATTAAGGCAAATCTGGCAAAGACACATCTGGAAGATCAGGCGGTAGTGCTTCCGGTAGAAGTGACCTATGCGGTTTCTAAACTGGAAAAGCAGGGGACAACCTTTGATATTATTTATGCGGATCCACCTTACCGAAGCGGATTTGAAGAGAAATTGGCACAATTGATCGGACAGTCAGATATTGTAAAAGAAGATACCTTGGTGATTTTTGAATCTGCTCTTGAAACTCCGATTGATTTTATTGATGAAGATGTATATGAGATTGAAAAAGTAAAAGAATATAAGACGAATAAGCACATTTTTCTGCGCGTAAAGAAGGAAAGATAGAAAGGATCAGGTAAAATATATGAACCCATCAAGAATTGAAAAAGCGATAGATGAAATCTATGATTATGTAGAAAATTGTAAACCGGCAAAACTGGCACCAAATAAGGTGACGGTTGCGAAAGATGAATTGTATCTTCTCGATGCCCTTCGTATGTGTGCACCGGAGGAAATTCGTACATATCAGAAGATCATTCATAACAGAGATCAGATTTTAGCCAAAGCCAATGCGGAAGCAGAGCAGATTCGCAGTCAGGCACAGCAGGAGACGGCACAGCTTTTGAATGAAAGTGATCTGGTACAGAGTGCGTATGCGCAGGCAGAGCAGATTATGGCGCAGGCACAGAGTCAGGCAGAACAGATTTTGAATCAGGCAGTGAAGGAGAGCGATCAGGTGCGTACCTCTGCGTTGTATTATACCAGTGATCTGCTTTCTCAGGCGGGAAGAAATATCGAAACTTCTTTGAAAGAGATGGAAAGCAAGTCCACCATGCTTATCAGCGCATTGAAACAGGATATCGAAGTAATCAAGGCAAACCGCAGCGAATTGATGTCTCAGATTCAGGGCGGCTCAGCACAGCAGCCAGAGCAGGCACAGGAAGAAAGCGAAGAAACCGCTGAATAATTTGCTGCCGGCATACCAGAAGATAGACAGCCCATTCTTTTGAATCACACTATTGGTCTGCGCCATCGCGCACAGACCGCCGAAGGAAGTGATGGCAAGAGAAAGGGCTGTTTTTATTGGAGAATCCGCGAGACTTTGGCATAACAGATGGTTTCCCGTCGTGATCTCGAGAATCCCGCACAAAAGAGAAGTCGGGAGAGGACCGAAAAATACTGTTTGTTTCAAAAAAGAAGTGAGAACGGAAAATACGAGGATATAACATCCGATTTTGATGAGAAGTTCTGCGGAATGATTCAATTCAAGGTCAAATTGGTCAAAAAGCGATAAGGAGTCCGTGGACTCTTTTTTTTCTGCACTTTTTGGTAGAAAATGGGCGTTCGCCGGATTCCTTCGAAGGAGAAGCCAGGTACAGAAACTTCCCAGGAAGGAGGAAACCAATAGCAGGAGATAAAACACATAACGTTCGTTTCCGAGGTGCAGGAGAGAGCCACCCACAAAATAGATCACAAACATCGGACTGGCATTGTTGGTAAAACCGGAAAAGAAAACAGCACTGCGATAAGAGAGAACTCCTTTTTGATAGAGTTCGCCGGAAAGTTTTGCACCAATCGGGTATCCGGATAAAATGCCGGCAAATAAAAGGAAATATTTGGAAAATGAACCGTTCGTATACGTGCGGATCAAAGAAGTACAGAGGCAGAAGGGAAAGAGGGACGGAAGCACGACGGTGGCCCATAGAAAAAGCCCATCTTTTGCCCCACTGCATACCGTCTCCGGAAACAGCAGGAGGAAAGCCAGGATAAAAAACAGGAAAAAAAGCATGGGTGTCCCTCCGAAATTGTATTGGTATAACGTATGTATAATTTTCTCAAATATGCCACATACTAGAAGAAAAAAGGAGTGGTCGGATGTCTTCATTTGCAATTGTGACAGATTCTACAGCAAATTTGCCGAAAGCATTTATTGAAAAACAAGGGATTTATGTACTGCCTCTTACGTGGATCTCCGGAGAGAAAGAATATAGCGGAAGTATGGAAGGAGAAAGAGAAGCATATGCTTTGTTTTATGAGAAACTGCGGAAGGAAAAACATATCTCGACTTCCATGAGTAACCAGAGAACGGCCCAAAAACTGGTGCAAAAACTACTATCGGAAGAAAAAGATATCTTGTATATTGGATTATCCTCAAAATTAAGCGGTACCTTTCATATGATGGAGAGGGTGCTCGGTTATGAAGCAAAAAAATATCCGGAGAGAAAATGGTATGCCGTCGATAGTTTTGCGATAGGTTTGGGCGAGGGGAGTCTTGTGTTTGATGCGGCAAAGATACGGAGACGTGGGGAAGATATCGGCGCAGCATATGCCTGGTGCTGTCAGCGGAGATGGCGTCTGCATACACTTTTTACCGTCGACGATCTCGGCTTTTTACGGCGGAGCGGACGCGCTAATGCGGTTCTTTCCACGGCAGGCAGTGTGTTAAAGATAAAACTTTTGTTTTCGATGCAGGATGGCGGCAAACTTCGTCAGGTTGGAAAAGTACGTGGAAGAAAAAAGGCATTGCAGGAGCTGACGACGCTGGCGTTGACCGGACTGACGGAACCACAGACGATTTATATCAGTCATGGAGACTGCCACGAGGATGCCTGCTATGTAGCAAAACAGATGGAAAAGTCAGAATTTGTAAAAAAGATTATTATGCAGCCTTTGGATCCGGTCTCAGCTTGTCATACCGGACCGAATTCCATTGGAATATTTTTTGTGTAAAATTGCCTTTTTGCTATTGAAATTTCATATCCACAGTTGTATAATTAAAAAGTGTGATTTTTTGTAACGACTTCGTTACGGATTTGAAAATAAAAGCAGAAAGAAGGAAAAATGATGAAAGTTTTAGTAATCAATTGTGGAAGTTCATCTTTGAAATATCAATTGATTGATGCACAGACAGAAAAGGCATTGGCAGTAGGTCTCTGTGAGAGAATCGGAATCGACGGACGTTTGAACCATACTCCGGCAGGTGGAGAAAAGGTGGTTATCAATAAGGATATGCCAGACCATGAAGTAGCTGTTCAGATGGTGTTGGACGAACTGACAGATGAAAAATATGGTGTAATCAGTGATTTGAAAGAAATTGATGCAATTGGTCATCGTGTCGTACACGGTGGAGAAAAATTTGCTTCTTCTGTAGTAATAAATGATGAAGTTATGGCAGCAATCGAAGAGTGTAATCCGCTTGCACCGCTTCACAATCCTGCAAACCTGATCGGAATCCGTGCGTGCCAGGCAATTATGCCGGGTGTGCCAAATGTAGCAGTATTTGATACCGCTTTTCATCAGACAATGGAGCCAACCGCATTTATGTATGGACTTCCATATGAGTGCTATGAAAAATATAAAGTACGTCGTTATGGTTTCCACGGAACAAGCCATAGTTTCGTATCCAAACGTGCCATTGCACTGGCAGGGTTGGATCCTGAAAATTCCAAAGTGATCGTATGCCACCTTGGAAATGGTGCCAGCGTATCTGCAGTGAAAAACGGTAAATCCGTAGATACCAGTATGGGACTTACGCCACTCGAAGGTCTGGTAATGGGTACACGTAGTGGAGACATTGACCCGGCAATCATTGAGTATCTTGCTCATGCAATGGATAAATCTTTGGAAGAGGTAATGAAGATTTTGAACAAAGAGTCCGGTGTATATGGCCTTTCCGGTGTTTCCAGTGATTTCCGTGACTTGGAAAAAGCAGCCGATGAAGGAAATAAGAAAGCACAGCTTGCACAGGATGTATTTGGATATCGTGTAGCAAAATATATTGGTGCGTATACGGCAGCAATGAATGGTGTCGATGCGATCGCATTTACAGCAGGACTTGGCGAGAACAACGGTATCATGCGTGAGTATGTGTGCAGCTTCCTTGGATATCTCGGCGTAGAGATTGACAAAGAGAAGAATAGTGTTCGTGGAGAAGAGACAATTGTTTCTACACCAAACAGTAAAGTAAAAGTTTTGGTTGTTCCAACAAACGAAGAACTTGCTATCGCACGTGAGACCATGGAACTGGTAAAATAATATTTAAAAAATCTATTGACAAATAACCGCATTGACGGTATAATGGTAAAAGTGTTTTGAGTTTTTAAGGAGGTGTAAAGACATGTCAATCTGTCCTAAGAATAAATCTTCAAAAGCAAGAAGAGACAAACGTAGAGCAAACTGGAAAATGACTGCTCCTACTTTAGTTAAATGCAGCAAATGTGGAGAATTGATGGTGCCACATCGTGTATGCAAAAACTGCGGCAGCTACAATAAAAAAGAGATTATTGCAGCAGCTGAGTAATGAACATAGTAGTTTATGGTCAGGGCTTATCATCTTTTTTGGTTGATAAGCCCTGTTTGTTTTCATGAAGAGGATGTGAATGAATGAGTAAAGTTTGCATTATTACAGATAGTAATAGCGGAATTACACAAAGTGAAAGTAAAGAATTGGGAATCGTAGTGATTCCGATGCCTTTTTATATTAATGAAGTGCAGCATTTTGAAGATATTGATATGACCCAGGAAGAGTTTTATGAGGCGCTGATGGATGAAAAGACGGAAGTGTCGACGTCACAGCCGTCTCCGGATACGATCATGCAGACATGGAGAGAAAACCTGGAAGAGTATGATGAGATCGTGCATATTCCAATGTCGAGTGGAATCAGCAGTTCCTGTGCGACGGCGATGATGTTAGCACAGGAAGAAGAGTTTGAGGGCAAAGTTTTTGTCGTTGACAATCAGCGTATTTCGGTTACTCAGAGAAGAAGTGTGCAGCAGGCAAAAGAACTTGCAGAGCGGGGATACAGCGCAAAAGAGATTCATGATATCTTGTTTAGGGATAAATTCCAGAGCAGTATTTATATTATGGTTAATACGTTAAAATATTTGCGAAAAGGTGGTCGTTTGACACCGGCAGTCGCAGCGATCGGAACGGTTCTTCGTATCAAACCGGTTCTTCAGATTCAGGGAGAAAAGCTGGATTCGTATGCGAAAGTAAAAACGTTGAAACAGGCTAAGACGACGATGCTCAAAGCAATCCGCTCCGATTTTGAAAAACGTTTCTCAGATGAAGAGATGGAGATTGATATCGCTTATACATACGATAAAGCGGAAGCAGATAAATTTAAAGAAGAAATTCTCCGGGAGTATCCGAATGCCAAAGTGTATATGGATCCTCTGTCATTAAGTGTGTCCTGCCATATCGGACCGGGAGCACTTGCAGTAGCACTTTCCAATGTACCAAAAGAGCTTTGCGAGTAACTATTCAGGACGCCCCTCCTCCACATTC
>OIXG01002000.1_pt1 | contig 17179 bp, 14 predicted proteins | sample 1587731 | NCBI WGS metagenome assembly OIXG01 (sample SAMEA3888908, study PRJEB22519) | human gut metagenome | biome: human gut; feature: human-associated habitat; material: faeces | place: Denmark | collected 2010
TTGAAACGGTTGAGAGATAGTTTAACCTTAGAAAAAAAGTTACATTGCCCTAGTATTACACACCATATTCCCAAGTTAAAATTCATAAACAATTATTCTTGTTTTTTAAATACCGTCTGTAATATTCATTACAAAGTTCCCCTGTTTTCACGTATATCTTTGTCCTAGAACAAAAAACAACTGACTATGAAACGGACAATTATAAAAATAGACGAGGAAAAATGTAACGGTTGCGGGCTATGCGTGCAAGGTTGTCACGAGGGAGCTTTACAATTAATAGACGGAAAAGCCGTCATGATAAGTGATTTGTACTGCGACGGACTGGGTGCTTGTATCGGAGCGAAAGTCGGAAATCCGGATAAGACGGTATTTAATATCGCCGGAGACGGATGTTTCCGTATGAATATGAACGAGTTAGCAACTGCTTCCCGTTATGATATTCCGATCATTCAGGTCGTGTTTGATAATCATGCACTTGGTATGGTTCGCCAGTGGCAGACGTTGTTCTATGGTAAACGTTATTCAAGTACGATTCTTCAAGATAAAGTGGATTATGTAAAAGTGTCCGAAGCACTTGGTGCAAAGGCATTTTTGGTAACAAAACGAGAAGAAGTAGATGATGTACTGAAACAGGCAATGCAGGAAAAGGGTCCGGTAGTGATCTGCTGCGTTCTGGATCAGGATGACAAAGTGTGGCCGATGGTGGCACCTGGAGAGGCGATTGAAAAAGCCTTTACAGAAGAAGATTTAAAGAAGTCAGAATCATAATCTATGATTTTAGATAAATATTTTAAGGAGGTTTTAGCCGTGGCTAGAGTTTACAATTTTTCAGCTGGACCAGCTGTATTACCAGAGGAAGTTTTACAAGAAGCAGCAGATGAGATGCTTGATTACAGAGGAACAGGGATGTCTGTAATGGAGATGAGCCATCGTTCTAAAGCATACGATGAGATCATTAAGACAGCAGAAGCAGATCTTAGAGATTTGATGAATATTCCGGACAATTACAAAGTATTGTTCCTTCAGGGCGGTGCTTCCCAGCAGTTTGCCATGATTCCTATGAATTTGATGAAGAATGGTGTTGCGGACTATATTGTAACCGGACAGTGGGCAAAAAAAGCGTATACAGAGGCTTGCAAATATGGAAAAGCAAATAAGATCGCTTCTTCCGAAGACAAAACATTTTCTTACATACCGGATTGCTCGGATCTGCCGATCGATGAGGATGCAGATTATGTATATATTTGTGAAAATAATACAATTTACGGAACAAAATACAAAACACTTCCAAATACAAAAGGAAAGACATTGGTAGCAGACGTTTCTTCCTGCTTCTTGTCAGAACCTGTGGATGTGACAAAATATGGTGTTATCTATGGCGGTGTTCAGAAAAATATCGGACCTGCCGGCGTTGTTATCGTGATCATCCGCGAAGATTTGATTCCTGAGAGCGTAGATGAAAAAGTACCTACGATGCTTCAGTACAAGATTCACGCAGATGCACAGAGCCTTTATAATACACCTCCTGCTTATGGTATTTATATCTGCGGTAAAGTATTCAAATGGCTCAAGAAAATGGGCGGTCTTGAAGTGATGAAACAGCGCAACGAAGAAAAAGCAAAAATCCTTTATGATTTCCTGGATTCCAGTAAATTGTTCAAAGGAACCGTTCGTAAAGAAGATCGTTCTTTGATGAATGTACCGTTTGTCACAGGAAGTGATGAGTTGGATGCTAAATTTGTCAAAGAGGCAAAAGAGGCAGGACTTGAAAACCTGAAGGGACATCGTACTGTCGGCGGAATGCGTGCAAGTATCTACAACGCTATGCCAAAGGCCGGTGTAGAAAAATTGGTTGAATTCATGAAGAAATTTGAAGAGGAGAATCTGTAATGAGTGTAAAAGTAAATTGCTTAAATCCGATTGCAAAATGCGGTCTGGATTTATTGGATGACAATTATGAGATGGTAGATGATGCCGCACAGGCAGAGGCGATTTTGGTTCGAAGTGCTTCCATGCATGAGATGGAATTGTCCGATGATCTGGTGGCGGTAGCGAGAGCCGGAGCCGGTGTAAATAACATTCCTTTGGACAAATGTGCAGAAAAAGGAATCGTTGTATTTAATACACCGGGAGCCAATGCAAACGGCGTAAAAGAACTTGTGGTCGCAGCAATGCTTCTTGCTTCCCGTGATATCGTAGGCGGTATTGAGTGGACTAAGGAAAACAAAGACGACGAGGGGATTGCCAAAGCAGCAGAAAAAGCAAAAAAAGCATTTGCAGGAACCGAGATTGCCGGTAAAAAACTTGGAATCATTGGTCTGGGAGCCATCGGTGTACTGGTTGCCAATGCAGCAAACCGTCTTGGCATGGAAGTATATGGATGTGATCCATATCTTTCTGTAGATAATGCATTGAATATGTCCCGTGATATCACGATCGTAAAGACATACGAAGAGATTTATGATGTCTGCGATTTTATCACAGTACATGTACCTCTTTTGGATTCTACGAAGGGAATGTTTGACAAAGCTGCTTTTGATAAAATGAAAGATGGCGTTGTATTCTTGAACTTCTCCCGTGATACTCTGGTAAATGAGCCGGATATGAAAGCAGCACTTGAAAGCGGAAAAGTGAAGAAATACGTAGTGGATTTCCCAAATCCTACAACAGTAAATCTTCCAAATACCATCGTAACTCCTCATTTGGGAGCTTCTACGCAGGAGTCTGAAGATAACTGTGCGAAGATGGCAGTAAAAGAAATCCGTGACTTTATTGAAAACGGTAATATTAAGAATTCTGTAAACTATCCTGCATGTGATGCCGGAGTATGTGCGACAGAAGGCCGTATTGCGGTAGCACATAAAAACGTACATTCCATGTTGTCACAGTTTACTACGTTATTTGCAAACGATGGCATTAACATCGAAAACATGGTAAATAAGAGCCGCGGCGATTATGCGTATACAATTTTCGATATCTGCAACCCATCGACAGAGAAACTGGTAAATGAATTGCAGGCAATTGACGGTGTAATCAAGGTACGTATTGTAAAATAAACAGACGTGCCGGAGAAAGAGAAAGGAAGGTACTCCTTATGAAATTGAAAAAATTGATCGCAGTAGCACTTACTGCAGTGATGACGATGTCTTTGACTGCTTGTGGCGGTGGTAACACGACAGGAACAACTTCCGGTGGTGCAGTGGACAATGGAAAAACGTATAACATCGGTATCTGCCAGCTGGTACAGCATGAGGCATTGGATGCAGCAACCAAAGGATTTAAAGATGCGTTGACCAAAAAATTGGGTGACAAAGTGAAATTCGATGAGCAGAATGCACAGGGAGATTCTCCAACATGTGCAACCATCGTAAACTCCTTTGTTTCAGAAAACGTAGATTTGATCCTTGCCAATGCAACAGCGCCTCTTCAGGCGGCAGCGACAGGCACAACAGATATTCCGATCCTCGGAACTTCCGTAACCGATTATGGTACGGCTTTGAATATCAAAGACTGGAAAGGGACGACAGGTGTTAATGTATCCGGTACTTCGGATCTTGCCCCACTCGATCAGCAGGCAGCGATGATCAAAGAATTGTTCCCGGATAAGAAAAAAGTAGGACTTCTTTACTGTTCCGCAGAAGCGAACTCTCTGTATCAGGTAGAGACGATCAAAGGATATCTGGAAAAAGATGGATATACTTGTACCAACTATTCTTTTGTAGATTCCAATGATATTGCATCCGTAGTAAGCAATGCAGCGAAAAACAGTGACGTGATCTATGTACCTACCGATAATACCGCGGCTTCCAATACCGAAGTGATCCGCAATACATGTGTTCCTGCCAAAGTTCCGGTTGTTGCCGGAGAGCAGGGAATCTGTAACGGATGTGGTGTGGCAACTCTTTCCATCAGTTATTATGACCTTGGTTATACAACCGGTGAGATGGCTTACGATGTTTTGGTAAATGGAAAAGATGTTTCTACAATGGAAGTAAAGTTTGCACCAAAAGTAACAAAACAGTACAACGAAAGTATTTGTAAGGAATTGGGAATTAACATTCCGGAAGGATACGAAAAAATCGAAGCTTCCAAATAAGCTGACGAATATGGAGGTAAGGTTTTTTGGATATTTCAGTGTTATTTAGTGCCATGCCCGGAGCAGTCGCTCAGGGACTGATCTGGGGAATTATGGCAATCGGAGTTTATATTACATACAAAATCCTGGATGTAGCGGATCTGACGGTAGACGGTTCCATGTGTACCGGCGGAGCAGTCAGTATCATGATGATGCTGAACGGATATAATGTGTGGGTAAGTTTACTGGCAGCATTTATTGCCGGTATGTTAGCAGGTCTGGTAACCGGAATTTTTCATACGTTTATGGGAATTCCGGCCATCCTCGCCGGTATTTTGACACAGCTGGCACTGTACTCGATCAACTTAAAGATCATGGGACGTGCCAATCAGGCGATCAGTGTAATGAATTATGATCTGCTTGTGTCACTTCGAAATGTAAAAAATGTACCATTTTACCAGAATTCAATTTTTGTGGTAGCGATCTTCTGTATCGTGATCATCGGGGTTCTGTATTGGTTCTTTGGAACAGAACTTGGATGTTCTCTTCGTGCGACAGGATGCAATCCGAACATGAGCCGTGCACAGGGAATCAATACGAATTTTAACATCGTACTTGGTTTGATGATCTCCAATGGACTGGTAGCACTTGCAAGTGCGCTTTGTTCCCAGTATCAGGGATTTGCGGATATCAATATGGGACGTGGTGCGATCGTAATCGGTCTTGCCGCTGTTATCATCGGTAAAGTGGTATTTGAGAAAGTGTTCCACAATTTTGCATTGAAACTGCTCAGTGTCGTACTGGGTGCCGTGATTTACTATGCGGTATTGCAGGTGGTTATCTGGTTTGGTCTGGATACCGACCTTCTCAAACTTCTTTCTGCTCTTGTTGTGGCATTGTTCCTTGCACTGCCATACTGGAAAAAGAAGTATATTGTAAAACCGGTAAAGAGAGGAGGGGTTCAAAATGTTGGAAGTAAATAATATTTACAAGACATTTAATCCGGGAACCGTCAATGAAAAGCTTGCACTTGACGGACTCTCTTTAAAACTCAAAGAAGGCGATTTTGTCACCGTGATCGGTGGAAATGGTGCCGGGAAATCGACACTTTTAAATGCGCTTGCCGGAGTATGGTTTGTCGATGAAGGACAGATTATCATCGATGGTAAAGACGTTACGAAAGTACCGGAACATAAGCGTGCTGCTTATCTTGGCCGTGTTTTCCAGGATCCGATGATGGGAACTGCTGCGACGATGGGAATTGACGAAAATATGGCACTTGCCATGCGCCGAGGAAAAAGCAGAGGACTGCGTATCGGAATTACCCAGAAGGAGCGGAATCAGTTCCGTGAAATGTTAAAGGTTCTGGATCTTGGCTTGGAGGATCGTCTGACATCGAAAGTCGGACTGCTTTCCGGAGGACAGAGACAGGCAGTTACCCTGTTGATGGCTGCATTGAAAAAGCCACGTCTTTTGCTGTTGGATGAGCATACCGCAGCATTGGACCCTAAGACGGCAGCCAAAGTGCTGCAGGCTACAAATAACATCGTAAACAAAGACCATTTGACGACATTGATGATCACACATAATATGCGTGATGCGATTGCAAACGGAAATCGTTTAATTATGTTAAATAATGGAAAAGTTATTTTAGATATCGAAGGGGAAGAAAAGAAAAAGCTGACCGTCGATGATCTTCTTCATCAATTTGCACAGGTGAGCGGAGAAGATTTTGCAAACGATCGTACCTTGCTTTCTTAATTCCTTTTCTGATCGAGGTTGTTATGAATTATAAGGAAACGAGACAATATATTCAGGCGGTACAGACCGGTGCCGCCATACAACCCGGCTTGGAGACCATTTCCCTCCTGCTTTCTAAGATAGGGAATCCTCAAGATGCGTGTTCTTTTATCCATCTGGCAGGGACGAACGGAAAGGGCTCCACGGGAACATTTATAACAAATGTATTGGCACAGAGCGGACGAAAAATAGGACGATATTTTTCACCCGCTCTTTTTTCGAAAAACGAAACAATACAATGGAATCAGGGTGAGAAAACTCACTATATCACGGAAGAGGAATACGAAGCCGGGTATGTGCGGATTGGAGAAGCCATTCGTGAGATGAAAGAGAAAGGACAGCCGGTTCCGACCGATTTTGAGATTGAAACGGCGCTCGCTTTTTTGGCCTTTTCGGAGTGGAAATGTGATCTTGTCGTATTGGAAACCGGTATGGGAGGGACACTGGATGCTACCAATGTGGTAAAAAATGTAAAAATGAATGTCGTTACGACCATTGCGATGGATCATCAAAAATTTCTGGGAGATACGATCGAAGAGATCGCGGTGCAGAAGGCCGGAATTATTACGAATGCAGCGCCGGTTGTGACCGTACAGGAATCGTCGGAAGCATTGCAGGTCATTCAAAACCGCTGTGAGGAGAAAAAAGCCCCTCTTTATGTTCTGAATCGAAAAGAGATCAGCGGTCTTTCCTGTGAGGCGGGAGAAACGAAGTTCTGCTACCGGGGAGAAACGTATACCATTCGGATGTGCGGGCAGTATCAGGTCGAAAATGCGTGCCTTGCACTTCTTGCCTTGCAGGTGTTGGAACCACTGCCACCGGAAATCATTCAGAAAGGAATGGCAGAAGCAAGGTGGCTTGGACGGTTTGATTACGTGAAAAAAAGCCCGGTATGGATCGCAGACGGGGCACACAATCCGCAGGGGATGGAAAGTCTGCTGGCATCGCTCCGACAGATGTATCCGGACAAAAAACGGATTGGGATCATGGGGGTATTTGCGGATAAGGATCACCGGAAGATGTGCCGGAAATTAGCGGAAGACAGCTGGTTTCAGAAGATATTTACCATTCAGGCACCCGGACCGAGGGGACTTTCCGCGGAAAGTCTGGCAGAAGAACTTGCCACTTTTGGTATGCAGAGCCAGTCCTGCACTTCCCTTGCAGAAGCAGTGGAAGAAGTGAAAAAATTACAAAAAATGGAAGAAAAGGACACAGTCGTTGTCTGTTTTGGTTCCCTTTCTTTCATGAAGGAACTTTATCAAATCATGGGAGAATGAGATTTTACATAGATTTTACATAAGGTATATTTGCATTTTACAATGGTATACTATCATGAAGAAGTGTGAAAAATATGTAAAATACGTGATTTGAAAGGAGAACCCCATGGACATTTTTGGAGTATTATCCATGCTTGGCGGCCTTGCCTTGTTTTTGTATGGAATGAATACAATGGGCGAGGGACTGACAAAAGTTTCAGGAGGAAAATTAGAGAGGATTTTGGAAAAACTGACATCCAGTCCGATCCGTGCCGTGTGCCTTGGTGCACTTGTGACAGCAGTAATTCAATCGTCATCGGCAACGACGGTTATGGTCGTTGGCTTTGTGAATTCCGGTATTATGAAGCTGTCGCAGGCGATCGGAATTATCATGGGTGCCAATATCGGTACGACGATCACATCGTGGATCTTAAGTTTGTCCGGGATTGATAGTGACAATTTCTGGATGCAGTTTTTGAAACCATCGAATTTTTCGCCGGTTCTTGCAGTTATAGGTATCATTTTTATCATGTTTATCAATAACCAGAAAAAGAAAGACATCGGTATGATCTTAGTGGGGTTCGCCATTTTGATGTTTGGTATGGAAACGATGAGCGGTGCCGTGGCACCTCTTGCGGATGTGCCGGAATTTACAGGCATTCTTACCATGTTCAGCAACCCGATCCTGGGAATGCTTGCGGGACTTGTGCTGACTGCCGTGATCCAGAGTTCTTCGGCGTCTGTCGGTATTCTGCAGGCACTATGTGCAACCGGTGCGATCACCTATGGAACTGCTTTCCCGATCATTATGGGACAGAACATCGGAACCTGTGTGACAGCCCTTTTGTCAAGTGTAGGAGCAAACCGGAGTGCGCGGCGTGCAGCACTGGTGCATTTGTATTTTAATGTGATCGGAACCGTAGTGTTTATGGTAGGTTTTTACAGTATTCATGCCATTGTGCCGTTTGGATTTGTAGAAGATACGGCTGGTCCGATGGGAATTGCCGTCATCCACAGTGTGTTTAACGTGGTAGCAACGCTGTTACTGCTTCCATTTTCACGAGGTCTTGAAAAACTGGCATATCTCAGTATCCAGGAGACGGAAGAAGAAAAACAGCAGAAAGAAATGGGAACACTTCTTGATGAACGTTTTTTGGAACAGCCGGCATTTGCCATGGAACGTTGTAAAAAAGTGGCAATGACAATGGCAGAAACTGCCAAACAGGGTTTCCTTGATGCGATGAGCCTTCTGGATGAATACGATGAAAAGACTGCTAGAAAAGTGTATCAGAAGGAAGAGGAAGTCGATCATTATGAAGATGAACTGGGAAGTTATCTCGTGAAATTAAGCTCGAAAAATTTATCGCAGCAGGATGCAGAAACGTTATCCATGATCCTGCACTCCATCAGTGATTTTGAAAGAATTTCCGATCATGCGATGAACATCGAAGAGTCTGCGAGAAAGATAAAAGAAAAAGAAATTGTTTTCTCGGATAAAGCAAAAGAAGAATTGAAGGTATTTGAAAAGATCATTCAGGATATATTAAATTTGTCAGTAACGGTGTTCCTGGAAGAGGATTCTGAGCAGGCACGAGAAATCGAACCGATGGAAGAAGTTGTGGATCGATTGACAAAAAAAGTAAAAAAACGTCATATCAAACGTCTGGAAAAAGGAAAATGTACGATGGATGCCGGACTTGTGTTAAATGATCTGGCAACCAATTTTGAGCGTGTGGCAGATCATTGCTCAAACATCGGCGTGTGCGTGATCCAAAGCGAAGAAGAGGCTTTTGACACCCATGAATATCTGGATACGTTAGACAAGGGAAAAGATTCCTGGTTTAATGCAAGATATGAGGTGTATAAACAAAAATATATGCTGCCGTAACTGGCAGAAAAAAAGCAGGAAATGCAAGCAGTAATGTTGAATAAAAGAATCCGTAAGCGGAGATACTAACCCCTGTTAAACTACTTACAGGAAAGGGGGAAGGTTCGTGAAATGGATTCGTCTGATCATTGCAGCTGGTATTTGCCTGCTTTTTCTTTTGTCCGGAAAAGAACTTTCTACCGGTGACTGTGAGGAAAAAATTGTACGGTATGTAGCACTGGGAGACAGTATTGCGGGGGGATATGGTCTGAAAGATGTGCAAAATGACAGTTATGTCGCTCTGGTACAGAAAAAACTGGAATCGGTCTGCGAAGGAGTGTATGCGTGGAATTTCGGGGAAAATGGATTAAAGAGCAAAGAATTGTTAGAACGTCTTACAGATTCTTCCAATCCGCATTATGAAGAATACAATGAAGCATTGAAAGAGGCGGATCTGGTTACGGTGTCGATCGGCTCCAATGACCTGATGCAGTATTTATCCCAAAGCCCGGATGTGGAAAAACTAAAAAAAGAGGGTGATATGTTGTTTTCCAAAGCCTGTACGGAGTTTCAAGTGACATTGCCTCATCTGGTAGAAGAAATTGAAAAAAGGGCACCGAAGGCGGAAATTGTTATGAATAATATTTACAATCCCTGCGATGACGTGTCATTTACGATGGATGAGGTCTTTGGAATCAATATCAGGAGTATAGCGAGCCGGTACATTGGAAGATTAAACAACAGTTATGAAGAGATTGAGACCTTGCAAGTTTTTGCAAATTCGGGTACAATAAAAGGAACGCCAAGAGTTCAGATCGCAGATGTGAGTTCGGTTTTTGCAGAAAGCCGAGAAGTGTGTGTCAACCGCATGATCTCGCTGCGTGGCATTGATCCGCATCCGAATAAGACCGGACATGCGCGGATTGCCGAGGAAGTGATCGGGGATCTTGAGAAAGACGGATTTTTTGAAAGGATACAATGAAACATGGAGATAAAAGGTGCAATATTTGATCTGGATGGAACGCTGCTGGATTCCATGTGGGTCTGGAATCAGGTGGATATCGATTTTCTGGGAAAACGTGGATTTGATGTTCCACCGGATTATCCGAAGGCCATTGCCGCGATGGGTTTCCATGAGACGGCAGAATACACGATAAAGCGGTTTGACTTAAAGGAAAAGGTGAAGGATGTGATCGCGGAATGGGACCGCATGGCAGCACAGATGTACCACGAGCGGGTTCAGATCAAACCCTATGTGCGGGAAGTGCTGGAATGGATGAAACAGCAGGGCATTCATCTGGGCGTGGCGACCGCTTCGTATCGCACCCTATTTGAGCCGTGCCTCCGCCGAAACGGAGTGTTTGAATATTTTGAAGCGGTTACGGAAACTTCTGAAGTGGAGCGGGGCAAGGGATTTCCGGACATTTACATAAAAGCCGCAGAAAAAATGAACTGTCTGCCGGAAGAGTGCCTTGTGTTTGAAGATATTACAAAAGGAATCGAAGCTGCACGAACCGGGGGATTCCGGACGGTTGCGGTATACGATCCGGCAGCACAGGCAGAGTGGGAAGAGAATACAAAAAAAGCTGACTATCATATCGTGAAATTTAAAGAACTGCTGGAGCCGTCAAGTTTTCTCAACCGGCTGTAGTTCAATCTTGACGGAATGCAGAATTTCGTGTAAAATTAGATAGAGATAGTTTTTAAAAAACTGCCATTTATTGGTAAAGATAAAGGAACGGGGACTGGCATGAAAAGTAAAAATGATGTAGATGTATTGATCAATGGTCGTAAATATACACTCTGTGGATTTGAAAGCGCAGATTATATCCAGAAAGTGGCTACGTATATTAACAGCAAACTTTCGGAATTTCAGAAAAAAGAATATTATGCCAATATGGATATTGAACTGAAAAATATTTTATTGGCGATTAATATTGCAGATGATTATTTTAAGGTGGACCGCGATGTCAAGTCTGTGATGAAAGATAATGAGCGCAAGGACAAGATGGTTCTTGAGATGAAACATAAGATTTTGGAGCAGGAGACGGCAGAAGCGGAACTGAAAGAGCAGATGGAAGAACTTCGTAAGACATTGGAGACGTCCGAGAAAAAAGTGGTGGAACTCAATGTCATCAATCAGGAAAACGTTTCCAAAGCAAACGAGGCAGAAAAAAAGGTATCCGAAAGTGAAGCAGAAAAAACGTCAACGAAGACAAAGTTAGAGGCGGCGAACGAAGAAATCGAGCAACTGAAAAAAGAATTGGAAGAAGCTGCGAAGAGGGAAACATCGCTGCAGGAAAAATATGACAAGCAGGAAGAAAAACTTGCGGATCTCCGTGAAAAGAGCAAAAAAGATCTGGCAGATGCAAAAGCAAAATATACGCAGGATGGCAAGAAGTTGAAAGAAAAATTTGAGACAGCAAAAGCCGATCTTGTGAAAAAATATGAAGCAGCAAAAGCTGATATTAATAAAAAGGTGGAAGACGGAACGGCAGAATGGAAAGAAAAATATGAGCAGGGCGAGAGCGAACGCGGAGAATTGAAAGCCAAATTGGAAGCGGCAGAACGCCGTATTACGGATTTGGAATCGAGAAACCGCAAAGGAAAAAGATAAGAACAGAGAAATGGACGGGAAACAGCGGAGACACTTGTTTCTCGTCTGTCTTTCTACGGATGTTTCAGAATGGAGAGAACGATGAGTGTAGAAATATTGGCACCGGGCGGCTCGTTAGATGGGATTTATGCTGCCATGCTGCATGGGGCAGATGCAATTTATACAGGGACACAGAGGTTTTCTGCGCGAGCTTTTGCGGACAATCCGTCGGTGGAGCAATTGTGTGATATTCTTGATTTTGCCCATGCCCGGGACAAGAAAATATACCTTACTGTCAATACGCTTTTGACAGATGAAGAATTGGAAGACCATCTGTATGATCTTCTTCTGCCGCTTTATGACAATGGATTGGATGCGGTAATTGTTCAGGATATTGGGGTGATGCAGTTTATTCATGAGGCATTTCCGGCTCTGGATATCCATGCGAGTACCCAGATGACGATTGTTACGGCAGACGGGGCGAACCAGTGGAAACCGTATGGAGTGACCCGTGTCGTGCCGGCCAGAGAACTTAGCATCGGCGAGATTGCACAGATGCGTAAACATACCGATCTTGAGATGGAAGTGTTTGTTCATGGGGCCTTGTGTTACTGCTATTCCGGGCAGTGTATGATGAGCCAGTCAATCGGTGGAAGAAGCGGAAACCGTGGCATGTGTGCTCAGCCTTGCCGCCTTCCTTATCGGTTGTCATCCGGAAAAACCGGATACTATCTGAGCCCGAAGGACATGTGTACGCTCGGACAGGTGGGAGAATTGATGGATGCCGGCGTGGATTCATTTAAGATCGAAGGCCGCATGAAAAAACTGGAATATGCCGCCATGACAGCAAGATTATACCGTATGTATGCGGATGCGCATGAGGCGGGAATCCGGCCAAATGATAAAGAATTGGAAAAAGATGTAAAAAAGCTGATGGATCTGTATAATCGTGGCGGATTCTGCAAAGGCTATTTGTTTGAAAAAGACAAAAAAGAGATTATTTATAAAGACAAAAATGGACATTATGGTGTCGAAGTGGGAACGGTTCTACGCGTGAAAAAAGGAGAAGTGGTGTACCGGCTGACAGAGGAGATTTCTTATCAGGATGTCCTTGAATTCCGCGATGCAAAGGGCGAAAAACTGTACGAGTATACGGTCAAAAACGGCTGTGTTCCACCGGCTGAAGTGACGGCGAGATATCAAAAAGGCTGTGTGATAAAACCGGGGCAGAAAGTGTTTCGTACAAAAAATGCAGCCCTTTTACAAGAAATTGATGCAGCTGTGGAACAAGAAAAGAAGGAAAACAAACTGCCGGTCCAGGGAACATTTCAGGCAGAAATTGGGAAAGAAATGCGTCTTCAGCTTTTCTGTGGTGCAGTTTCCTGCGAAGTGACAGGAATCCAAGCTGAACCGGCAAAGGGGAAAGCGGTTTCCGCAGAAGATGTCCGTAAGCGCCTTCATAAGACAGGGGAAAGTGAGTTTACCTTTTCTTCTCTGGAAGTCTCGGTGGAAGAGGGGGCGTTCCTGCCGCTCGGGCAGATCGCGGCACTGCGCCGGGAAGGGTTTGCTGAACTCGGACAGAAATTGAAAGAAAAACAGTTGGAAAAACGTCGGAAAATTCCTGCAAAACGGCCAGAAACGCCGGCAAGATCGAAAAAAACAAAAAAAGAACATTTGTTTGCAAATGTGACAGATTTTCGACAAATTTATGAGGTAAAATCAATTCAAATAAAAGGAAACACAAAAATCCTACCGGTTTTTCCCTTAGAATGGTTCCCGGGAAAGAGCTGGAAAGAGCTGGCCGATACGATGGGGGATCTTCCTTTTATGATCTCACTTCCGGTGATCTTGGATCTTCCGGCAAGGAAACATTTCCTGCAGATTTGGAAACAATATGGTCAGGAACTGCAGAAAGGAAATCTGGCGGGGATTCTGATTCAGTCATTGGAACATTTGACGATACTAAAACAATTGGAGATTGACCACCTTCCGAGGATTGCCGGACCACGTCTGTATCAGTGGAATGAGCGGACGAGACAGGTATATCAGAAGTTTGGGATGGAAGACCATGTCAGTCTGGCTGCCGGAAGGCTTGCCGTGATGGTGACAAAGGGCTGTGTAAACCAGCAGACCGAAAACTGCCTTCGAACCGGAGGTAAGCCGGTGCCGTTAGAAATTACGACACCGAAAAAAGATGGGTTTGTCTCCGTACCAATTTGTGAATATTGCTGCAATTTCTGCTATGAGAAAGAAGGAAAGGTGCAGGAATTACAATGTGAGGATGACCTGCCGATGGTTGATCTGGCATTGGTAGAGCCTCATGACATTAGAAAGGTTTTGAAACAATGGAACTTTTTATCGTAGAGATGGCACGTTATGTGATCATTTTACTGTTTGCACTTTATACATTTTATTCGTTTCGTGCTTTTGCCGGACACAATAAACAAAGGCAGAACCGTGTCTTTGCTGCGCAGCGAACCTTGACACTGCTTCTGCATACGGTCATGAGCGCAATCTTGATCATGGAAAATAAGGATATTATGTATGTCGGATTGTGGGCGGCAGAATTTGCCTTTTATCTTATTTTTATTAAGGTGTATCAGGCTTGTTATAAGGGATTGTCAAAGCTGGTGCTGAATAATATGATGATGTGTATGATGGTCGGTTTTGTCATTTTAGGCAGGCTGGCATCGGATTATGCGGTTCATCAGATTATTCTGGCAGCGGCGGCGATGGTGCTTTGCATCTTTGTACCGCTGATTATCGAAAAATTCCGAATTTTGGAAAAAATGGGATGGTATTTTGCCGCCATAGGGATTGTGTTTTTGATGCTGGTTTTTGTGATCGGAGTGGAAAAATACGGATCGAGAAACTGGATCAGTGTCGGTGGAATTGCGATTCAGCCTTCGGAATTTGTAAAGATATTGTATGTATTTTTTATGGCATCGCTTTTATCCCAGACGACAAAATTTAAACATATTGTCATCATATCAGCGGTGGCCGCAGTTCATGTCGTGATTTTGGTGGCAGAAAAGGACCTGGGTGCCGCTCTGATCTATTTTGTGACTTATATATTTGTGTTATATGTGGCGACGACAAAAGTGCAGTATTTGGGAGCCGGGCTTGCGGGCGGTACGCTGGCTTCGATCGTGGCATATCATTTGTTTTCGCATGTGCGGACCCGTGTACAGGCATGGCGTGATCCCTGGGCAGAGATCCGCGGCGGCGGTTACCAGGTGGCGCAGTCTCTGTTTGCCATCGGAACCGGTGGATTTATCGGTATGGGATTAGGAAAAGGACTGCCGGGAAGTGTTCCTGTCGTAGAAAGTGATTTTGTATTTTCGGCGATTTCGGAGGAACTTGGCGGTGTGTTTGCTATCTGCCTTATCATGGTCTATTTGAGCAGTTATATTATGTTTGTAAACATTGCGATGAAGATGAAAAAACAGTTTTATAAACTGACTGCATTTGGACTTAGTGTGGTATTTATCTTTCAGGTGTTTTTATGTGTCGGTGGTGTTACAAAATTTATTCCATCCACCGGAGTGACACTCCCTCTTATCAGTTACGGAGGAAGTTCTATTGTAACGACGATCATTATATTCAGTGTCATACAGGGTATGTATGTGTTAAACGGAAAAGAGGAGGAGAGCCTTGAAGAAGAGACAGAAAAAGAATCTTCCAAACGAAAATCCAGAGGATAAGAAAAAGCACAAACGGATGAACCGCGAGATGGCGACGGTAACGTATCTTGTCATGGCACTGTTTGTCTTTATGGCAGGGTATGTGATCTGGTTTTTGTCGGGGGATACGGACCGGATTCTAAATAACAGTTACAATAAACGGCAGGATCTGATGGCAGAACGAGTGACAAAAGGAAGCATCCTTTCCGATAGTGGAGCGGTACTTGCCAAAACACAGAAAACCGGAAGTGGAAATGAAGTAAGAGTATATCCGTATGAGGGTTTGTTTGCCCATGTGGTAGGACGTGCGACACACGGGAAGACCGGACTTGAGGCATCCGAAAGTTATACGATGCTGACTTCCGGCATTAATCAGATGACCGCACTGATCAACGAATTAAGAGGAAAGAAAAATCCCGGAAATGATGTGGTGACGACACTCAATCTGAAAATGTCGCAGACGGCGAGTGAAGCTCTCGGAAGTCATCGGGGAGCGGTGGTGGCTATGGAACCGGACACGGGAAAGATTTTATGTATGGTGTCCAAACCGACGTATGATCCAAATCAACTGGAGGCAAACTGGGAAAGACTGACCCAGGCTTCTTCGGACAATTCATCGCTCTATAACCGCGCGACACAGGGATTGTATCCGCCGGGATCGACGTTTAAATTGTACACGCTGCTCGAATACATGCGTGAAAACGAGGATTTCAACAAATTTTCGTACCGTTGTACCGGAAAGATCGGAACCGGAGACGGAAGCATCCGTTGTTATGGCAACGAAGTGCATGGAAAGATAAATCTGAAGCAGGCATTTGCAGAGTCCTGTAATGCCGCCTTTGCGCAGATCGGAAGCGGATTGAATACGAAATCCTGGACAAAACTCTGTGAACAGTTTTATTATAATACAACATTGCCGATCAAAGAACTGGAGCAGAAGTCTTCCCGGTTTTCATTGGATAAGGCGTCGACTGGAGATATTATGCAGGCGGCGATTGGACAGGGAACGGTTCTGACGACGCCACTACAAAATAGTTTTCTTGTAAGTGCAGCATTAAATGACGGGGTGTTAATGAAACCGTATTTGGTTGACTGCATTCAGACGCATGATGGCGATGTGGTTACAAAAAATGAGCCGGAGCAGGCAAAGCAGCTGCTGTCTACGGAAGAGGCAGCTGTCTTGAGAAGATATATGAGGGAAACCGTGACGAGTGGAACGGCGACCGCCCTTTCTGCCGGCAGTTATAAGGCTGGTGGAAAGACGGGATCAGCGCAGTATAAAGCAGGTTCCAGTGATTCTCACGCTTGGTTTGTCGGTTATGCGGTAAAAGGAGAGAAAAAATTGGTTGTCAGCATCGTGGTAGAGGGTGCCGGCACAGGAAGTGCTTATGCTGTGCCGATTGCCAGAAAGATTTTTGATCAATATTTTTAAGGATTGGAAATGGAGGTAGACGGAAATGAAAAAATGGATTTCTAATGCTTTTTTACTCGGTATGCTGTTTGTTTTTGCCACGATCATTCCGGAACGACAGACAAACGCAGCAGAAGAGTATACGTATTATCTTACCATTAACCAAGTGTACCAATATGAAATTACGAAAGAGCAATTTGAGAGCATTCGTGGAAGCTGGGATTCGCTGACAGCAGAAGGTGTGTTAGAGATTGCCAGACAGATCGTGCCGCCGGAGCAGATCCCTTCCCGGGTTACGAATATCGGTATTCGCGCAGTACCAAAAAATAGTGCGGAGGGAACACTTCCGGTTTACCCGTTTGATTCGGAAGAAGATTCTGCAGCGGATAATGATTTTGTTATTTCGCAGGGCATTCTGCTGCGGTATAAGGGAAATGAGGAAGTGGTGACCATCCCGGAAAATGTTACATCGATTTATCAGGGCGCCTTTA
>OIXG01002021.1_pt1 | contig 17030 bp, 17 predicted proteins | sample 1587731 | NCBI WGS metagenome assembly OIXG01 (sample SAMEA3888908, study PRJEB22519) | human gut metagenome | biome: human gut; feature: human-associated habitat; material: faeces | place: Denmark | collected 2010
TGCCGGATAGGAACGGCAAAATTTTTTACACTTCTATTACTTCTTTATCACACATTAGTAAAAAGCCAGGGCATCAAGCAGCTCATGGCGGGCGGCGGCGTTGCCCTCATCGGCATCACCCTGATCCCCCTGCTGTCCGGTCTGCTGTCCACCACCTGATGTTGCTCCAAACCCGGCGGGGGCTTTCGCTTTGCAGCGTGAGCCCCCGCAAAGGAGGTGATCTCCCTTGATATTGGATATGATCCAGGAGTGGTTCAAGGAACTGCTCATTGACGGTATCATTTCAAACCTGACCGGGATGTTTGATACCCTGAATACAAAGGTGGGCGAGATCGCCGGGGAGGTCGGCATGACGCCCGCCGCCTGGAACAGCAGCATCTTCAACATGATCCGCAATCTCTCGGAGACGGTGATCGTCCCCATCGCTGGCATCATCCTCACCTTTGTCATGTGCTACGAGCTGATCCAGCTCATCATCGAGAAGAACAACCTCCACGACTTTGACACCTGGATTTTCTTCAAGTGGATTTTCAAAACCTTCTGCGCGGTGCTGATCGTCACGAACACCTGGAACATCGTCATGGCGGTGTTCGATGTGGCGCAGAATGTGGTCAGCCAGTCGGCGGGGGTCATCATCTCGGATGCGGGCATCGACATCTCCAGCGTGGTGGGTGATCTGAAGACCCAGCTTGCCGACTGGAGCGTGGGCGCCCTGCTGGGGCTGTGGTTCCAGAGCGTGTTTGTGGGGCTGTGTACGCAGATACTTTCCATCTGCATCTTCCTGGTGATCTACGGCAGAATGATTGAGGTGTATTTGGTGACCTCCATAGGGCCCATCCCTTTTGCCACGATGGTCAACCGGGAGTGGAGCTCCACGGGGCAGAATTACCTTCGCTCCCTGCTGGCTCTGGGCTTCCAGGCCTTCCTCATTATGATCTGCGTGGGCATCTACGCGGTGCTGGTGGAGGGCATCTCCACATCCGGCGACAACATATCCGCGGCTATCTGGGGCTGCATGGGCTATACGGTTCTGCTGTGCTACACCCTGTTCAAGACCGGCAGCCTTGCAAAATCTCTGTTCGGCGCCCACTAAAGGAGGTGTGAAACATTGGCTTATGTAACGATCCCAAAGGACCTGAGCCGGATACAGAGCAAGGTCCTGTTCGGGCTGACCAAGCGACAAGTGATCTGTTTCGGAGCGGCGGCGCTGGTAGGCGTGCCGCTTTTCTTTTTGGCAAAGGCGAGCCTGGGAACCACCACGGCGGCGCTGTGCATGATCCTGGTGATGCTGCCCTTTTTTCTGTTCGCCATGTACGAGAAGAACGGGCAGCCGCTGGAGGTGTTCCTGGGCCATCTCATCCAGAACAAATTCATCCGGCCGAAGGTGTGCATCTACCAGACCAACAATCTCTATTCCGCCCTGGTGCGGCAATCCCAACTGGAACAGGAGGTGAAGCGGATTGCGAGAAAAGGCAGAAAGACCGGCAAAGCGTAAGCTCACCCGTGCGGAGCGCAAGCAGATCGAGGCGGTGATCCGGCAGGCAAAGGGCGATGGGAAAGCCCATACGGTGCAGGACAGCATCCCGTTTCAGAATATGTTCCCCGACGGCCTGTGCAGGCTGGAGGGCGGCACCTTCTCCAAGACCATCGCCTTTGAGGATGTGAATTACCGCCTGGCTGGGTCGGAGGACCAGCGGAGCATCTTTGAAAGCCTTTGCGACTTTTATAACGGCTACGATCCCACTATTGGCGTCCAGGCCACTTTGGACAGCCGCAGCGGAGGCAATGCCGTCGATGAAATGTTCGGCATCACCAAACAGGGCAACGACCTGGACCCCATCCGGGACGAGGCGGTGGACATCCTGCGGATGCAGTACAAACGGGGCAACAACGGCTATGTGAAAACCAAGTATGTGACCCTGACCATCGAGGCAGAGAACCTTCCGGCGGCGCGGGCGCGGTTTGCCCGCATCGAGACCGACACCCTCAACCGCTTTAAGGTCATGGGGGCGGCGGCTCATGTGCTGGACGGAAAGGAACGGCTGGAGCTGCTTTACAACATCCTCCACCCGGAGGGTGGGCAGTTCGCCTTTGAATGGGACTGGCTCCCGGCCAGCGGCCTTTCGGTGAAGGACTTCATTTCGCCGTCCTCCTTCCACTTCGGGGAGACCCACACCTTCCGCATCGGCAGGCGGTACGGGGCGGTGTCCTTTCTGCAAATCCTGGCGCCGGAGATGCACGACCGCATCCTCACCGACTTCATGGAGGCGGACGGGAATATCATGGTGACCATGCACATCCGGGGCATCAACCAGAACGAGGCCATCAAAATGGTCAAGCGAAAGATCACCGACCTGGGCGCCATGAAGATACAGGAGCAGAAGCGGGCGGTACGCAGCGGTTACGATATGGACATTCTTCCCTCCGACCTTTCCACCTACGGCGGCGCGGCAAAGGACCTTCTCACCGACCTGCAATCCCGCAACGAGAGAATGTTCAACATGACCTTCCTGGTGCTGCACACGGCGGAGACCCGGCAAAAGCTGGAGATCGCCGTGTCCCAGGCGGCCAGCGTCGCCCAGACCTACAACTGCCTTCTGACCCGGTTGGACTTCCAGCAGGAGGACGGGCTTATGAGCAGCCTTCCCCTGGGCCTCAATCGCATCAAGATCGAACGGAGCCTGACCACTTCGGCACTGGCAGTGTTCGTCCCCTTCGTCACCCAGGAGGTGTTCATGGGCGGCGATGCCATGTACTACGGCCTCAACGTCCTTTCCAACAACATGATCTTGCTGGACCGCAAGCAATCCCGCTGTCCCAACGGCCTTGTGTTCGGCACGCCCGGCAGCGGCAAATCCATGAGCTGCAAACGGGAGATCACCTTTATCATGCTGATGACCCAGGATAATGTCATCATCTGCGACCCGGAGGACGAGTATTCGCCCCTGGTGAAGCGGCTGGGCGGTCAGGTGATCCGGCTGTCCCCGTCCAGCACCGACTATGTAAATCCCCTAGACATCAACCTCAACTACTCCGAGGAAGAAAACCCGCTGGCGCTAAAAAGTGATTTCGTGCTGTCCTTCTGTGAGCTCATCATGGGCAGCAAGACCGGCCTGGAGGCCATCGAAAAAACGGTCATTGACCGGGCGGTGCAGATGATCTATCAGCCCTACTTTTCCGACCCCCGGCCGGAGAATATGCCGATCCTGGGCGACCTGATGAACGCCCTGCTGTCCCAGCACATTCCGGAGGCCGACCGGGTAGCACAGGCGTTAGACCTGTATGTAAACGGTTCGCTGAACTTCTTCAACCACCGCACCACCGTGGACATCTCCAACCGCCTTGTCTGCTTTGACATCAAGGGCCTGGGCAAGAACCTGAAAAAGCCGGGGATGCTCATTGTCCAGGACGCGGTGTGGAACACCGTCACCATCAACCGGGCTATCGGGCGATCCACTTGGTATTTTGTGGACGAGTTTCACCTTCTGCTGAAGGAGGAACAGACTGCGGCATACAGCGCCGAGATTTGGAAACGGTTCAGAAAGTGGGGCGGCATCCCCACCGGGGCAACCCAGAACCCCAAAGACCTGCTTTCCTCCCCGGAGATCGAAAACATCCTGGAGAACAGCGACTTCATCTATATGCTCAACCAGGCGGCGGGCGACCGGAAGATACTGGCGGAGCGGCTGAACATTTCATCGGAACAGCTTGCCTATGTGACCAACTCCGAGCCGGGCCACGGGCTGCTGTTCTTCAACAATGTCATTCTACCCTTTGAGGATAATTTCCCGAAGGATACCGAGCTTTATAAACTGCTCACCACCAAGCCCAGCGAGGTGGAACATGAGGAAAGGATGGGATAAGGATATGGAACAGGAAAAGCTGTATGTCATCGAGGAAAAGACCTACGAAGCGCACATTGACGAGGAAGTCCACCTTTACGGGCTGCTGCACCAGCTTGCTTTCCTTGCCGGGAAAATCAAGGACCGCCGGGACATGGAGAACCTGATCGACACCGCCCGGCGGTACGGCGAGATTGCCGACCAGATGTTTGACCGCTGGAGCATCCCCGGCCGCTACCTGGTGTTCGGCGACAAGGCCGACCTTGCCCGGCTGAAGGCCCTGGAGCTGTGCGAGCTGGACGCTTTCTATGTAGACTGTGAGGACGACGAGGACCAGCCCCATGCCTGACCGCCTCACCCATGTCAGCCTGTTTTCCGGCATCGGCGGGCTGGACCTTGCGGCAGAGGCGGCGGGCTTTGAAACGGTCTGTCAATGCGAGTGGGCGGATTACCCCTATTCCATCCTGCAAAAGCATTGGCCGGATGTGCCGAAGTTCCGGGACATCACCACATTCACGAAGGAGGCGTTTTTTGAGAAAACAGGACTTGAAACCGTCACCATCCTCTCCGGCGGATTCCCGTGCCAGCCCTTCTCCACCGCAGGAAAGCGGCGGGGCTTTGCGGATGAACGCTACCTGTGGCCGGAAATGTGCCGCATTATTGCCGAACTGCGGCCCCGTTGGGTGCTTGGGGAAAATGTTGCTGGTTTCATCAATATGGGGCTCGACAAAACGATTTTTGACCTGGCAAAAGCGGGATACGCTGTTCTCCCATTCGTATTTCCGGCTTGCGGCGTCGGCGCATGGCATGAGCGCCAGCGAACTTTTATCGTCGCGGCTGATGTTTCCCACACCCCTTGCCTCCGACAAATCCACGGGGCGGGACGCTGCCAACCTGGATGTGTACCTGTCGGACAACGGGATATTCCGCAAGCGGAACAAGGACGGGACGATCTGGAGCCTGTCCCTGTCGGCGGCGGTGTTCTATCTGACCCCGGCAGCATCGGAGGGCTACCGTTCCACCCTGAAACCGGCGGCCTTCCGGGACAAATCCCCGTCCTCCAACCTGTCGGCTCAGGTGACCCGGCAGGAGCAACCCCTTTCCGAGAAAGCGGCGCTGAACCCGGACTGGGTGGAATGGCTTATGGGATTCCCCCTGAAATGGACGGACGCATCCTCTGGCGTGCCGAGCCCGAAGGAGTCCCCCGCATGACCGAGGATACCGACAACCGGGCGCTGCGGCTGAAAACCCTGGGGAACGCGGTCTGCCCGCCCCAGGCTTATCCCATTTTCCAGTACATTGCCATGATTGAAGCCGGGGCCTGTGTCGACATCTGCCCCTATGGAACAGGAGGTGACGGACCTTGAAAGAATGGAAAGCCACCGAAAAGGAGGCGCAGAAGATGACCCGTGACGGGGCGGTATCCGTCAATCTGGTCACGGGCGAGACCACCTATCCCTCTGATCGGACGCCGGAGCAGGACCATTCTGTATCCGGCGACACGGCGGGTGCCGCTGGGAAAGCGGTGGACCGTGCGGAACTGCACCGGGAACAGGCAACGGCCAAAAAGAAACGCCGGAAACAGCGCAGAGCCTATCGGGAGGGCGAGGCGGCGGCAAGCCGCCCATCCTCCCGATTGCAGTTTTCCGAGGCGGACCAGGCTAAGCCGGAGCTGCAAGGGGCCATCCACAAGTCGGACAAGGCGGCGGACCGGCTGGACGCGGCAAAGGTTGCTGTTCCGTCCAAACCGCCATCCCCCCAGCATGCCAATCCGCTGTCCCGCCCCATTCAAGAGGCAGGCGCAGCCATCCACGGCAAGGTCCGGGAGGTGGAGCAGGAAAATTCCGGCGTCCAGTCGGGCCACCTGGGGGAACGCAGCTTTGAGAAGGCTGTGGGCTACGGAAACCGCCGTGTCCAGAACTGGCGGGCGGAACGCAAGCTGAAACCCTGGCGGGACGCGGCAAAAGCGGAACAGGCGGCGGTCAAGGCCAATGCGGATTTCTACTATCGGAAAGCCGTGGCGGAGAACCCCCAGCTTGCATCCAATCCCATCTCCCGCCTGTGGCAGAAACGGAAACTGCAAAAGCAATATGCAGCGGCATACCGGGCGGCGGGCAAGACCGCCCAGGCCGGAAAAACAGCGGAGGCTACGGCAAAGGCATCCAAGAAAACCGCCCAGGAGTCCAAGCGCACCGCCCTTTTCCTGAAACGGCATTGGAAGGGCGCGCTGATCGTGGGCGGCATCGGCCTTCTGCTGGTGATGCTGCTGGGCTCCCTGCAATCCTGTTCCTCCATGTTCGGCGGCGGGGTGTCCAACATCATGGCGTCCTCCTATCTGTCCGAGGACTCCGATATGCTGGCGGCGGAAGAAGCCTACTGCGCCAAAGAGAACGAATTGCGGGAATACCTGGATACCTACGAGGCCACCCACGACTATGACGAGTATCACTTCGACCTGGACGAAATCGAACATGACCCCTATGTGCTGGTCTCCATTCTGTCGGCACTCCATGAAGGGGTGTTCACCATTGACCAGGTACAGGGCGACCTTCAAACCCTCTTTGACAAGCAATACATTCTCACCGAAACCGTGACCACGGAGACCCGCTATCGGACGGAAACACGGACGGACAGCGAGGGCAACCCCTATACGGTTCGGGTGCCCTATACCTGGACCATTTGCACCGTCACACTGGAAAACTTCGACCTCTCCCATGTGCCGGTCTACATGATGGGTGAGGAACAGCTTTCCTTGTATGCCACCTATATGTCCACCCTGGGCAACCGTCCCGACCTGTTTCCGTCCTCCGGGTATGTGAACAAGTACATCGAAAACCCTCCCACCGCCTGGGAGATTCCCGCTGAATATCTCACGGACGAGCGGTTCAATACCCTTATCACCGAGGCAGAAAAGTATTTGGGCTATCCCTATGTGTGGGGCGGCAGCAGCCCCAGCACTTCTTTCGATTGCAGCGGCTTCGTCAGCTATGTGTTGACCAACAGCGGCCTGTGCAACACCGGGCGGGTGGGCGCCCAGGGGCTCTACAACATTTCCACCCCGGTATCCGATCCCCAGCCTGGCGATCTGGTGTTCTTCGTGGGCACCTATGACACCAGCGGTGTGTCCCATGTGGGCATCTATGTGGGCGACGGGATGATGCTGCATTGCGGCGACCCCATCCAGTATTCCAACTTGAACACAAGTTACTGGCAATCCCATTTCTACGCATACGGCAGACCGCCGTACAACTGATGGAGGTGATGAAGCATCAATATGGTTTCTTACGGGGGCGGCGCCAACAGCACCGCCCTTTTGATCGGACTGCACCAGCACCGTATCCCGGTGGACCTGATCCTCTTTGCGGATACGGGGGCAGAGCATCCCAACACCTATGCCTATCTGGAGGTGATGGATGACTGGCTGAAGGACCACGGGATGCCGCCCATTACCAGAGTGTATAAGACCACCCGTGACGGGAAACGCCTGACGCTGGAGGATGAATGTCTGCAAAGTTGCAGCCTTCCGTCCATCGCCTACGGCTTCAAGCGGTGTTCCCTGAAACACAAGATTGGGCCGCAGGAAAAGTTCTGCAACCATTACCCGCCATGCCGCCGAACATGGGCGGCGGGCAAACGGGTGGTCAAATTCATCGGTTATGACGCGGACGAGAGCTACCGCAGCGACAAGGTTCTGCTGGGCGACCTGGCCGACCGAAAATACAGCAAGTGGTATCCCCTGATGGAATGGGGATGGACGCGGGACGATTGCATCCGGCAGATCGAGGCGGCAGGGCTGCCCCAGCCGGGAAAATCGTCCTGTTTTTTCTGCCCCAGCATGAAACCCGACGAGATCACCGCCCTGCGGGAGCAGCATCCCGATTTGTTCCGCCGCGCCCTGGCGCTGGAGGACAACGCCCGGAAAAACCTGAAAACGGTCAAGGGCCTGGGGCGGAACTATTCCTGGAGAGAACGATTTGGAAAGGAGTTTTGCACACATGGCAACGGTTGAGAAGATTCGCAAGGACATCGAAAAGACGAAGGAGAAGATCTCCGCCCAGCAGAAGCGCCTTCGGGATCTGGAGGCGCAGCTCACCGAGGAAGAAAACCTGGAGATCGTCCGCATGGTCAAGGCGGTGCGCATGGACAACAAGGAGCTGACCGCTTTCCTGAAGGCCTACGCCAGCGGCCTTATCACCCTGCCCGACAGGATGATGGAGGTGGAGGCAGCGGCGGAGCCTGACGACGAGGATATAGAAGGAATGGAGGATGGAGAAGATGAAGCGTAACAGAGTTTTTCGCCTCTTGGCGTCCTTGACGGTGGTGGTCCTGTGCATGACCGCCTTCTCCGTCACCGCCTTTGCAGGCGGTGGGGATGGCAACTACTACACGGGGGAACCCGTCGAGACGACGCCGGAACCCACCGAGGAACCCGCCACCGGGGGCGTGGAGCCGGAGGGCCAGCCCCTTACACCGGAGGGCAACGCCACGCTGGTGGACGATTATTACGGTGACAAGCAGCTTATCACCGTGACCACGAAAGCGGGCAACTATTTTTACATCCTGATCGACCGGGCCAACGAGGACAAGGAGACCGCCGTTCACTTCTTGAACCAGGTGGATGAAGCCGACTTGATGGCGTTGATGGAAGATGGACAGACGGAGGAAAAGCCCGCTACTTGTACCTGCGCCGAGAAATGCCAAGCCGGTGCGGTGAATACTGCCTGTCCGGTCTGTGCGGCGAATATGAGCGAGTGCGCCGGGAAAGCGCCGGAGGTGGAGCCGGAGCCTGAACCGGAGCCGGAGAAGGAGTCCGGCAGCAGCGGCGCCCTGGTGCTGATCCTGCTGCTGGCGGCTCTGGGCGTCGGCGGAGCCTTTGCCTACATCAAGTTCATCAAGCCCAAGCAGGGCGCAAAGGTCAGCGCCGACCCGGACGATTATGAGTTCGAGGACGAGGAATACGAAAACGAGGACGTTCCTGAACAGGAAGAACAGGAGGACCAGAATTGAGCAAATTGGTGATCTGTGAAAAACCGAGTGTAGCAAAGAGCATTGCGTCGGCCCTGGGTGTCACATCCAGAGCCGATGGCTATTTTGAGGGCGGCGGCTGGCTCATTTCCTGGTGCATCGGGCATCTGGTGGGACTGGCGGACGCGGCCGCCTACGATGACCGCTATAAGAAGTGGCGGTATGAGGACCTTCCCATCCTGCCCGCCCCCTTCCGCTATGTGGTGTCCGAGGAAAAGGCTGACCAGTTCCACACTCTCCGTTCCCTGATGGAACGCCCCGATGTGACAGAACTGGTCAACGCCTGCGACGCGGGGCGCGAGGGTGAGCTGATTTTCCGGCTGGTCTATGAGGCTGCCGGATGTTCCAAGCCTTTCTCCCGCCTCTGGATTTCTTCGATGGAGGACGCGGCGATCCGGGAGGGCTTTTCCGACCTGCGCCCCGGTGGGGACTATGACCCGTTGTATCAGTCGGCGCTTTGCCGCCAAAAGGCGGACTGGCTTATTGGGATCAACGCAAGCCGCCTGTTCTCTGTCCTCTACCACCGCACCTTAAATGTGGGGCGGGTGCAGACGCCCACCCTGGCGATGCTGGCCGACCGGGACAGCAAAATTGTCCTGTTCCGCAAGGAGAAATACCATCATGTGCGGCTGGCGCTGGAGGGGGCCGAGGCGGTCAGCGACCGCATTGTTTCCCTGGAGGACGCCCAGGCCATCCGGGACGCCTGTGACGGGCAGCGGGCCGTGTGCGTATCCGTGGTGCGGGAGAAAAAGACGGAGAAGCCGCCCAAGCTGTACGACCTGACCACCTTACAGCGGGAGGCAAACCGAGTGTTCGGCTACACGGCCAAGCAAACCCTGGACTACGCCCAGTCGCTCTATGAAAAGAAGCTACTGACCTATCCCCGCACGGACAGCCGGTATCTGACGGGCGACATGGCGGAGACCGCCTCCGTGGTCCTGCATCTGGCGGCACGGGTGCCGCCCTTCGACGCCTGCCCGGAGTTTTTCCCCGATGTTCTGGCGCTGGTGAACGACAAGAAGGTATCCGACCACCACGCCCTGATTCCCACTCTGGAGCTGGAAAAGGCGGATGTACCTGCGCTGCCTGTGGGCGAGCGCAATATCCTTCTGCTGGTCTGCTGCAAGCTGCTGTGTGCGGCGGCGGAGCATTTCGTGTACGAGGCGGTCACGGCCACCTTTGATTGCGGCGGACATACCTTCACGGCAAAAGGAAAGCAGGTGCTTTCCCAGGGCTGGCGGGCCATCCAGGAGGTGTTTCGTTCCTCCCTGAAAGAGAAACCGGAGGATGAAGATACCGAGGGCGTCCTTCCGGCCTTGACCGAGGGGCAGGCCTTTGAGCCGGTCTCTGCCTCCGTCACCGAGCACTTCACTTCGCCCCCCAAGCCCTACACAGAGGACACCCTTCTGTCAGCCATGGAGAATGCGGGCAAGGAAGATATGCCGGACGAGGCAGAGCGCAAGGGCCTGGGCACACCGGCGACAAGGGCGGCCATCATTGAAAAGCTGGTGTCCGGCGGATTCGTGGAGCGCAAGGGCAAGAACCTGATCCCCACAAAGGCAGGCGTCAACCTGGTCACGGTGCTGCCGGAGCTACTGACCTCTCCCAAGCTTACAGCGGATTGGGAGCAGCGGTTGAACCAAGTGGCAAAGGGCCAGGTGTCGCCGGAGGACTTCATGGACGGGATCGAGGCAATGGCGGCGGAGCTGGTGCGGAAATACTCCCACATTTCCGAGGATGGGCAAAAGCTGTTCCAGCCGGAGAAGGAGACGGTGGGCCTCTGCCCCCGCTGCGGCAAGCCGGTCTATGAGGGCAAGAAGAACTTCGCCTGTTCGGACCGAGCCTGTCAGTTTGTCATGTGGAAGAATGACCGTTTCTGGACCAGTCGCCGCAAGGAAATGACCCGGAAAATGGCGGCCGACCTTCTGAAAAAGGGCCGCACTTCCGTCAAGGGAATGTGGTCGGAGAAGAAAGGTTCCACCTATGACGCCGTGGTGATCCTGGACGATACCGGCGGCAAGTATGTCAATTTCAAGCTGGAGTTTCCCAAACGAAAGGATGGTGTGCATGGCAAAAAGTAAAGCCGAGGTCAACTTCATGGAGCATTTGAAGCCGCTGCTCCCCGCAGGCGGTGACGCAAGCAAGCGAGCTGGAGGCAGCGGCCCAGGCGCTTGCCGGACTTTCCCCGGAGGACCGCGACCTCCTGGCCGCTGTCCAGGAGTCGCCCTATCGTCTGACCACCCTGGAGCAGTTCCGGGAGTTTCCCGCCAACACCGAGTATTTTGTCCTAGAGCCCAACATCCGCAAAGTGGAGGATGTGGGCTGGCGCTATCTGGCGCAGCATTTGGACGTCCTTCTGCCCCCGGAGCTGCTGGACGCCATTGATCCCGTTCCCTTCGGCAGCCACGCCATGCAGGAGGAACTGGGGTGTTTCACCAGTAAAGGGTATCTCACCCTGTCCGGGGACGAGTGGGAACATGAGCGCCCCAGAGAGAGGCAGACAGAGAAAAAGCCCTCTATCAAGGAGCGGCTGAAACAGAGCCGGAAGGAATGTGCCAACCAGAGCAAGGCGCAGCCCCATCGGGAAAAGCCTGCGCCGGAGCGATAAGGAGGTGCCCTATGCCCCATTATGACTATGACAAAGATTATCCCTTTGCCGCCTTCATCACCAACCTGGGCAAGTACAACGAGGGCGCCCTTGTGGGCGAGTGGGTGAAGTTTCCCACCACGGCGGAGGAACTGAAACAGGTCTTTGAGCGCATCGGGATCTGCGCGAAGGACGACTTCGGGCAGACCTATGAGGAATGGTTCATTACGGACTACGACTGCTATGTGGACGGCCTCTATGACCTGCTGGGTGAGTATGCAAACCTGGACGAGCTGAACTACCTGGCTTCCAAACTGGATGATATGAGCCAGGATGAATACGAGCGGTTCCAGGCGGCCATGGAGATCGGCGACCACACGGGCAGCATCCAGGAGCTTATCAATCTGACGGAGAACCTGGACTGTTACGACATCTACCCTGACATCCACGACCACGACGATCTGGGCCGGTATTACATCGAGGAACTGGACGCCATGCAGATGCCGGAGCATCTGCGCAACTACATCGACTATGAGGCCTACGGACGGGACATTGCCCTGGAGGAAAGCGGCCAGTTCACCGACCTGGGCTATGTGCGGGACACCGGAGACAGCTTCCATGAGTATTACGATGGCGAGCGCGGCAGCATCCCGGAGGAATACCGGGTGATGACCTTCCAGGACGACATCCCTGAAGAAGAAATTTCGGAATGGGCCATGGACCTTGCCTACGATATGGACGAGTTTTTCCGGCAGCATGACCCGCAGTATGCCGCCGAGCACCCGGAGGAACACGCGGCGAAGGAAGAAATCTACGAAAATCTGATGGCCGGGCGCATCTCCACTCTGGACGAGAAGCTGGCCGCTCTGGGGCAGACCCAGGAGGACTATCTGCCTTCGGAGATTGAGAAGTTCAAGGACGCCACCGGCTATGAGGAATTTCTGGATGTGGACCCGCAGGCGATTCGGGAAGCTATTGAAAACCTGGACCAGTCCCATGTGGACGAGATGCTGTCCTTTGCGGAGCAGGCAAATCGGGAGTATGAGGCGGAGTTGTACGGGCAGCAAGCGGCGCCCACCCCGGATGACCGGGAGACCGGCGAAACGGTGCGGACTCCCAGGGGAATCTTCCATGTGACGGATATGAGCCGGGAACAGATGGAGGCGGCCGGATACGGTTTTCACCATGAGTCCGAGGACGGGAAGTATCTCATCATGGCCAATGGCAGCCGTGCCTTTGCCATCTCCAGCGGAGCCGCCCCCGAACATACCGCGCCGGAGAAGTTGACTGTTCTGGTGGTGGAGCCTATGAAGGAGCCCTATGTGAAGGAAATTGCCCCCGGCCTCCATGCGCTGCAAGCGGAGGTGGGCGGCGATATTGCTGTCTCCTATCCCTTTGGCGATCCGGTGGGGCTGGTGCTGAATGACGAAGGCAAGCTCATCGGTCTGGACCTGAACCGTTCCCTCCGGGACGAACATGGGGAGATTTACGATATTGTGGCTGGCACCTTCCTGGTGGTGGGCCTGGGGCCGGAGAGTTTCGCGTCCCTGCCCCCGGACATGATCCAGAAGTACACCGAGCAATTCAAGCGGCCGGAGCTGTTCGCCAGCATCAACGGGCAGATCGTATCCGTTCCTGTGGAGCCGGAAAAACCGCTGCGCACAGCGGAAATGACTCTGGAGGATGACTACGGCATGATCGACGGGATCATCAACAACGGCCGCCGTGGGGAGGAATTGGAGAAAGCCCAGGCCGAGGCGCGCAGGACCACGCCGGAGAAAAAGCCTTCCATCCGGGAGCGGCTGGAGGACGCAAAGCGGGAGTGTGGGTCGCGAAAAGGCCCGGACAAGCCCACCCAGCAGAAGAAGCCCCCGGAGCTGGGCGACTTATGAGCCGGAGCAAGAAATGGCGTCTGGAATGGGCGTTCTTCCTGGGCGAGAACGGCAGGCGTCAGTATAACAAGCTCTGCAAAGGCTGCGCCCATCCCTGCAAGCAGAGTTTCCGGGCGGTAGTGTTGTCCTGTCCGCACTATCTTTCCCTCCATTCCAAAAAGTGCAGGAATTAAGGTTCAAAATGGGGAGAAAAATCGCTTGTGGAGGATTTTTCGTGTAGGAGCAGTATAATTTCCTATGTGGAGTGGCAAGGCGCTTCTGCATAGGGAAACCGCCAAATTTTTAATCTTTAAGCAAAATGGGAGCGCCACCATCGGATACTGTTCGGTGGTGGCGCTCTCTTTTTGCGCCTTATATATAATTTGTGTGATACTTATTGTCTGTCGACTTATTGTATTCAAAATGTATGATAAAAAGGGGTGTTTTACTTGGATATTGTAAAAGTTTTTGGCACGAATTTAAGGTATTATCGTACACTACAAGGTAAATCACAAGAGGAATTTGCTGAATCCTGCGGGATGCATAGAACATATATTAGTGCTATCGAGTGCTTTCGGCGTAGCATTTCATTAGAAAATATCCAAAGGATTGCGGATGCATTAGGGATAGATGCTTATTTGCTTTTAGTTGACAACGAACGAACTACAGGCCCAGATGTCCAGAAGGAGGATTAGTTTCTATGCCGCATAGAATAGCACAAGAGTATAATAACATGAAGTTATTGTTTTCCCGTTCCGCTCTTTCTGATGATGTAACCCGAAAGTTCATATCCATTAATGAGCTGTGTAAAACTGAAATTGCTAGAATGCATGTTCTTCCCATTACTAGCGGATCAACGGCAGCCGGAAAAAACTATATGGTTTTTAGTTTGACGGGAAATATCGTTGATAAGCACTCTCGACCGGTTAATTCCGACTTATATAATGCTGGCAACCAACTTGATGCCACTGGAAAAACAAAAGTTGATATTTTTTTTGAAAACCTACTTAGAAACCAAATCCCGTTACAATCAGCGCAGGATATTACCGAGGCATTGTATGTTATATCCATGAATTACTGTTGTTGTGCCGATTTAGTTGACGGTGTGAAATCAAATGGTGGTGACTACTTTGAAAAATTTATTGGTCACTTGTATGCTCGGCACCTAAACCGTGAGCCAAGCACACTTATGACCGCCTGTGAATTAGATGATGAAACCATCCAGATTCCTACTGACTATATTTTTAACCTTGGCCCTAATCTTCCCAAATTTCATGTCCCGGTAAAAACATCAACCCGCGAGCGGTGCGTAGAAGTATGGGCACAGCAAAGAATCCTTGATGGTGCATATGGTGTTGGAAGATTCATTTGCTTGTTAACGTGCTTAGCAGAGACCAATTATGTCAGTAGAAACCACTCTGTTGATATTGTCTGTGTTCCAAATCAGTGGATAAACTACCAGCTTTTTATATCTCAAGTTAAACGTGCATACTACCTTGATATGCCTGCGCGTTATGAAGCGTTAAATCGCCGGTTTCCTCGCATTCATGTCAAACAATTTGGAGAATTTTTTCACGAAACTACAAATTTAACAGACTAAATAAAGGACTGCCACTACAATGCAGTGGCAGTCCTTTATTAATCTTTTAAAATCGATGCTATTTTCATGCCCCAAGCATAGGCGAGTAGTGGAGGTATCGCATCTCCTATTTGCTCATATTTATCTTGCTCATCTCTATTATCGTGAGCGGTTAGATAAGCCCCTCCAACAAAATCATAAGAATCGGGAAATGATTGTAATCTAGCACATTCTCTAACAGTCAGAGCCCGAGCTTGCTCAGGATGTACAAACTCATCAAGGCAGTGGCTCGTTACAGTAGGCGAAGCCTCATCCCATCTGAGTCGATAATTCCTTTTAACATAAATTGTTTTAGGCACTACTTTGCGGGCTTGATATTCTTTTAATTCTTGAGGACTCAATCGTGAAAAAAGACCCTTTAATCCTTCGCCTTGCTTAAGAATGGTGAACCGTTCTATAATATTTTTTCGGTGATTCATAGGAAGGTGATTCAACAGTCTGTGATCGTGAGTTTTTCTCTTCCAAAAATCGTCATCCTTCATGAGCCTTGTATAGTCTGAGTCCTTGTTTAAGTATATAGGATTCTCTTTTGAGGTATTTGCAATAACTTCTGGAATGTCAATAAAGGCTTCTTGTACAGTAATCTCCTTATCAGGCGTAGTCTCTATAGGTGGCTCACTAGTGTCTAGTAGTGGATCTCGGCTTGCAAGAATAAAAAATCTTCGGCGCCGTTGAGGAACACCATATTTACTAGCATCCAAGATAAATTCATGAAAGTTTCCGTACCCTGCGTCAACAAGTTCTTTTTTGAGACAATCTATTACAAGAACTTTAGAATCTTTTGCAATTCGCTTATTTTGAATATTGGGAACATTTTCAAAGAGAATTAACTTTGCTTTGGCTATTTTAGCAATCCTGATGCCTTCTCTAAATAGAAATTGACGATCGTCATATGCAGCTCTAGATGAATTTCCTGCGGTAGAAAAAGTTTCACATGGCATACCTGAAGTAACTAAATCTACCCCTTCTTTGGGAATATAGGGTAAAATTTGATCCGATGTAACATTTCTAATATCTGACTTGATTACATGTACTTCAGGATGGTTGGCTGAATATGTATCTACACAACTCTGGATGTATTCTATAGCAACTTTAGTTTCAAATCCTGCAGCATGAAGTCCCGTGCAAAAGCCTCCTGGCCCACTGAAGCAGTCTATATGGGTAAACGGCATTATTAATGGTCTCCTTTATTAATGCAACTATTTATATTCATTATCTTTTTGAGATTCGTGAAGGGATGGATCTCTTATTATAATATCCTTAGTAGTTGCATTGAAGTATATTTCTAAACGAGTTTTTCCGGGAACTCCATTGATGTTTACCAATAATGATTTTGGTAATCTGATTCGCATATCTTGCTGAAGCAATACGGAATCTAAAAATACTAGGTCATCATTCATACTATTTTCTCCAATCAGCCAGAATACAGATCGTCTTTAGACTGATTTTAGACTAAAAATAGTTCCATGTCAATGCTTGCTTGGGGTGTTTCCTTATCACATTAACTGGTTGTACTCGTCAGTCCTATAGTTCATTATCAAAATCTTGACCAGGTGGCTTCCGAACATTTTTTATTGTTTTTTCAAGCAATATCCTTATATTTTTCTGTAGTGTGCCATACTTCTTCTCTTCCTGCTGTATCTTCCGCAGTTCCGCTTGCAGGGCGGTCTTGCGGGCGGCGAGTCCGTCCAGCTCCGCTTTCAGTTTCTCGGTAGAGGGAAGTTTGGTGAGCCCGGCCTTCTTGATCTCCCTGGCTGCCGCCTCGAACAAGATGATCTCACTCTCAAACCCACGCAGGAATTTTTCCTTGTCCTTCGATGCCTTGTAGCGGTCATAGACAGATTTCAGCTTACGGTAGGTGTCGATCTGCTTTCCCAGGAGGGCAAGGTCGGCGATCCGCTGTTCCGTATCCCGCAGGCTTTCCCTGGTACGGATGGAGGCGGCGGCAACGGCGTCGCACCGTTCCACCAATTTCTCATAGCTGTTAATGCCGTGTTCGGTCAGGAAATTTATGGTCTTGGCGGCCTGTTTCAGATTGTTCAGCTTCGCCCAATGGGTGAAGCCTG
>OIXG01002023.1_pt1 | contig 16978 bp, 19 predicted proteins | sample 1587731 | NCBI WGS metagenome assembly OIXG01 (sample SAMEA3888908, study PRJEB22519) | human gut metagenome | biome: human gut; feature: human-associated habitat; material: faeces | place: Denmark | collected 2010
GGTCTTCCGCGCAACCTGCGCGGCACGCCCTACCGGGGCGGGAATACCCTGATGCTGCTGTTCCTCACGGAAATCGCAGGTTACTGCACACCGCTCTTTATGACGTTTAAACAGGCCAAGGAAGAGGGCCTGAATATCCTCAAAGGCTCCGGTTCGTTCCCGGTCTTCTTCTGGAAGCTGCATATACGCCATAAGGAGACCCGCAAAAAGATCGAACTGGCGGAATACTACCGCCTGTCGCAGGAGCAGCGGCGGCAATACGACGTGCTGCCCGTGATGCGCTATTATCCGGTTTTCAACATCGACCAGACGGACATGCAGGAGCGGCAGCCGGAACGCTACGCCGCGCTTACGACACCGGCCGGGCCGAAAAACTACTCAGACGGCCTGATGTGCGAACCGCTGGACCGGATGCTGGCGGAGCAGGCGTGGTTATGCCCCGTCCTGCTCAAATCCGGCAACAGGGCGTCCTATTCGCCGACGCTCGACCGGATCGTCTGCCCCGAAAAGCGGCAGTTTCCGGAGGGCGCGGCATTCTATACGACGCTTCTCCACGAAGTTACGCACAGTACGGGACATCCGGAGCGTCTGAACCGTTCTTTTGGTTCTTGTTACGGGGATGCCGATTATATCCGGGAGGAACTGGTCGCCGAACTTACGGCGGCCCTGTGCGGCGCAATGCTGGGTTTCGCCACGTCGCCCCGCGAGGAGAGCGCCGCCTATATCAAGGACTGGCTGGTGGAGTTCGATAAAGAGCCGACCTACCTGTTTGACATCCTCACGGACGTGAATCGCGCCGCGCGGATGATCTCCGAACGCATGGCTGGCGGGGAAAAATCGGATTCTACGGAAGCGATTCCGGCCGAAGCTGCCTAAAACACGTAAAACAGATCGTTTAACCTGCGCTGCGGCCGAAAGGCCGCGGCGCTTTTATTATCAGCAATATGCAACAATCCAAAACCGAAGATCGGTACAGCCGCGAAACGCTGCTGCCGATGAATACGCTTTACGACCATGAACATTGCCTGACGCAAGAGGACGTAGATGCCGCCAATGCTTTGGTTCGCCACATCGAACGTACCCGCAACCTGCTTGTCCCGCAGGTCGGCGACCGGGTGCGCTATACCACGCGCTACGGTGACTTCTACGGCAACGCCTTGATCGAAGCCGTCCGTGAAGGCGGAACGCTTTCGATCTGCCTGTGTCCGTACGTTCCCTTCGTGTGGAGGACAGCCGATGGTATCGGCTGCGCGGTGAGCGGAGGGCCTTTTACGGCCGTAACGTCGCGGGCACTGCAACCGCGCGGAAGCGTGCAGGGGGATTTCTGCGATTGGGGACATTGCGGCGCCTGCGGTAACGGTGCTGTCCGATTCTGCGCCGAGGTGCCGCTGTGGGAATACCGGGAACCGGAGCCGCTTTACGGCGATTTCACGACCGAGAAGTGGCGTAAGATCAGCCTTTACAAGGATACGGAAAACTTGCATGGCGACCTTTACCGGGGCGACTGTATTTCGTTCCGGACGGAGGAGGAGTTCCGACGGTTTCTCTCCGATTATGAAGGAACGGTATTCGCGGCTCTCGACCCGAAATCCGTCATCATTTGGTGTTATTGGGACAAGCAGACCGCCGTATCGCAAGAGAAATGGGATGCGCTCGATGCTCCCGTTTCCGAGCGGCGCATCTACAACACGCCCCAGCCCGTGAAACTCGTCAAGGACCACGGGCGGCATACCACGGTCTGCTATTTCGTCAGACCGGAAGACGACATCAGGCAACCGCAGGACATGACGCTCGAAGAGTTAATCTACGAAGAGTCATGCCCTACAAGCAAAGTTACAGCGTAGAATGATCCCGTCATCCGTATGCCACTCGATTTGGATGATGTGGACACGCAGACTTGCCGAATCATCGACCTCTGTGAGCGAGCCAGTGTTCAGGTCCCTGTGCATCCGAGGCTGCGCGATACAATGTATTAATATAATATCCATTTACCATGCACGAAGCAGAACAATATTTACGCAATCCAGAAACCCCGAACTCCCTGTACATCCAGTATCAAGGTCGACGCCGACGCCTGTTTTACAACCGCGATCAAAACATTTGCGGCATTATCGGTATTGGCAGACGAAGGTATGGCTTCGGGTTCGGCGACTGGGACGGCATCGAAAAGATTTTCAAACCGGCTCCGGACAAAGACCCTGAGGAAATCAATCGCCGTCTGATCCGCAAATTCCAGCGGGAAGCGGCCAAAGCGGGATTCACAGGCCCGTTCATCCGCAATATCCAGAATGCCGATTACAGAAAAAGTCTCTATAAAAACGGGATCACGACCGGCACCTGCATCGACGGGCAGATCATTACGCTCGATGCCGTGCGGAGATACTGCGGCGAAACGACCTACCGGTGTTTCTGCGAGGCAGTCCGTAGCCGCACGCCGTTCCACTCGGGACGGTTTGACTTTCGGGGCTACGACGGTTCGCTATGGGTGGAGCCCTGCGATAAGGATGATGGCTACCACCGGGTTGGAGACCTGGCCGCAGGATTCTCCAAAGAGTACCGCGGATGCGGTAACGGTTATTACTACCTGCTTATCAACGAACAAACCTTCATTGGCTGCGATATAGACTAACGAAAATCCGGACTATTATGAAAATCATGTGTCAGGAACATTACGACAAGGTAGTGCAGTACGCCGAAAGTATCGGCGACAAGACGCTCCACGAGTGTCTGAAACGGCTCGAACGGCGGGAGCAAAATCCCCATCATCCGTGCGAGATCGAACTTTACAAAGACTTTGCTCCGTATTCATTCCTTTTCAAAGAGCGCTATCCCGACGGGCGTTTGGGCGTTGTCGGCGGATTGGTTTATCATGGCCGTCCGGACCGCTCGTGCTGTTTCATCGACGAGCCGTTTCACGGTTGGATGACTCATACCTGAAAAGTCGAATACGAATTGCCGAGCCCGGCCGGACACAATAAATCCGGCCGGGATTTTGTTTTTATTATTAAATATTGGTAATTTTGCGTAAAGATTGAACAACTATGAAAACGACATCGGTAGCCCTCGGCGTTTATTTCGAGGATTTCATCAAGGCAAAAATCGCACAGGGGCGTTATAATAATGCCAGCGAGGTTATTCGGGCAGGCTTGCGGCTTTTGGAGGAGAACGAAAGCCGTCTGACGGAGTTGAAGACTGCCATCCGCGAGGGAGTCGACAGCGGCGTAGCCGAAGGATTCGACCCGGAGGATCATCTGAAAACCCTGAAAGCCAAGCGGACGAATGGATGAAATACGGTTTACCCGCAAAGCGGTCGAAGACCTTTCCGACATTTGGAACTATACGGCGGATATGTGGTCGGAGCGGCAGGCGGATACCTATTACAGGTTATTGATCGCCTCCTGCCGCAAGCTGGCAGGCAATCCTGTGTTGTTCGGTCGGGAATATAAGGAACTTGGAGCTGGAATTTACGGATTCAAGGTCAATAAGCGTCTTTTATCGCATTGTAGGCGATAAGGGGATTGAGGTCGTGCGTATACTTCACGAACGGATGGACCTTAGCAACCGATTCGCAGATTAGAAAACATTAAAAAAATAAGCATCCGTGACAAAACAAGAAATCGTTAAACGAATCGCCCGGGAAACAGGTGTCGAGGCCGCGACCGTATCGGCTGTCGTGGAGGGTTTTATGGAAGAGGTGCGCGCCGCGCAGATTCGCAAGGAAAACGTTTTCCTGCGCGGATTCGGAACGTTCCTGATTAAGCACCGTAAGGAGAAGACGGCACGTAACATCACAAAGAATACGACGCTCAAAATTCCGGCGCACGATATCTCGGCTTTCAAACCGTCGAAAGGATTCGTTATCAAATAAAGTTAAGAACTATTACTTAATAGATTGTAAAAGAGTGCCTTTAAGCAATCTTTTTAAGTATTTATACAGCATCGCAATTCATATAATTTCCTCCGTGTTGCATTAAAAAGTACAATGACAGTATTATCATCAAAGTTTACCGTGTTTACGAAAGGCGGAAATCGTCTGATATATGCCATATCCGATGAATACTTTACCAATCAGAAACGGGAACAGTTCGTGGAGAAGGTCGGGATTCCATTATGAATCGGCGGTAAGTGTTAGCGGAGCATGTAACAAAAATGGAAAAAATTCATATTCCCACCAAATATGGGGAGAATCCATGTATTCGCCCCATAAGTTATTGGAGATTCGTGGCCCTCTTTTACATGGGATGAACAACGCTTGCAGTCCCTTCTGGGGCGTGTGCATCATTTGCAAGACAAGTTGCTCGAACAAATGAGAGTTATAGGCTGTTGGACGGCTTCGAGAGCAAGCTGACCAGTTCGAAAAGGGCTAAGATCTCCAAATCCTCGCAGAACACGGCGCTGCATGATCAGGATTTAATAAATAAAGGCATCCTTTGTAAAGGTGGACGCAGCATTGGCTATGAATTGACTGACATAAATATGTAAATGAAAGTTATGAGTAGCTTCAGAATTTCTGCTTAAATCTTCCCTGTCTTTGCGAATCTTCTGAAACAGTAACAAGAGCCGGGTATTTTTCCCGGCTGGTTGCTATTTCATGTATTCCTGCCTAAAAATATTCCCGTCACCGAAGAGGCATCTCCATATCGAACCAGCTCGTTGGCCAGCTGATTGAACCCGGTACCTGTGTTGCATACGTCGTCGAATAGAAATACACGGCGTCCCTGAAACCGGTTGTAATGTATGCGTAGGTTTTCTATTTTACTTTTATAAAGGATTCCCCGCATGGAGGCTCTGGAACGTGTGATTTCGATTGCATCGAACCCGTCTTCCATGCCTGTCGTTTCACACAGCAGTCTGCAGAATATCTGGAAACGCCGTTGATTATCCCAGAAAGTGGAGGCGGGTATGATGGTCAAAATAACATCGGTTAATTTGCCGGCAAGATTTTGCTCCCGCCGTAGTGCCTGCTCCACCAGCCGTACGGTTTCCCATGGTCCTGCAAGAGGTTTTCCGTCTTTGAAGCGGTAGATAAATTCGTCGTAGCCAGTTGCATTTTGGATTCCATGAGTGGCGGTATAGTCATCTAATGCGTAACAATCAAAACTATCAATTTGAAAATGGTGTTTGAAATGAATCGGTAAAGGGACGACCGCCCGGCAACAGCCGTTGCGCAGGTCATGCTCCATTGCTTGTCTAAACCATTCCATACGATTCGTATTGCTTATCCAGCAGTCGAGTTCCGTCCATGATGTCAGTCCGCCGTACATACGGATACCTTCGGTTGCCGAGAGTAAAGAATCGTAATACCCCGTTCGTGTCCAATTCAACTTTCCGAGTACGGGACGGAGCTGGTCATAATTGTTTTTGGTCGCCGCTATGGCGAACGCAGCATCCGAGATTCGGCATACGAATTCCGTTTCTGCGGATTGGATTGAATCGCTGATTTGACGCAGTATATTCAGTCCTTCATCGTCGATCCGATTGTTCGGCAGATATTCTATACTCAGTTTCATGACGCTATGAAATATGCAGAGTTATAAATATAAGGAATATCCGGGGAAATATGCGCGGTTGATACCCATTTTTTGATATTACCTTTCATATAGTACAGGCCGCATATGCAACATAGGCACGATATTTTCGTTCGTATTGTGAACGAACTCCGCAGGGAGTACCGAGGAAACGACGCAATTTCACACTACACAGCCGACAGGAACCGGCAAAGCCCCGCTTAACTATTTGTCGAAACGACGACACGATGCCCGACTGCATTGCGTGCCGACACCCCGTATGCCCCTGCGCCTAATTATGCACGATGAATATTCATTTCGATATATATGGTCTTATAACGACGACCGTCAAATCGCTGCCCTACGTCAGCGAGGGCATTCCGGCGGGATTCCCGTCGCCGGCCGCGGACTATATCGGCGACCGCATCGACCTGAACGAAGTCCTCATACTGAGTCCGGGTGCGACATACTATGCCCGCGTTCGGGATTACTATCTGGTCGAGGAGGAGCTGGAGCAGGGCGACGGCATCCTTTTCGACACGCGGCTTGCACCGCGCACCGGGGACCTGGCATTTTGCGAGGTCTGCGGCGAACGGGTGCTGAAATATATCCGCAAACGGGGGCGCGAGCTATGGCTTCTTGGCGGCGGGACGGACGACACGCTTCCTGTCGACGGCGACACCGAAGCGCGGGTGCTGGGCGTCGTTACGGTCGTCATCAAAGTCCGGAGGTTCAAGCGACGGCGCACACGCCTTATCGACCGCCTGCCGCAGAAGGAACAACCCGCGCTGTTCGAGCGGCGGGCGATCCGAGCCTCGTATTTTCCGGAGAGCGACGTTCCCGTTGAGGGGTTCGTCGACCTGAACGAAGAGCTGATTCCCAACCCGGTCAGCACGTTCTTCGGGAAGGTGCGGGGCATCTCCCTGATTGACGACGACATCGAGGACAGTGATTCGGTGATCGTGGACCGGATGCTTGAACCCCGGTGGGGCGATCTTGCCGTATGCGTCACCTCCGAAGGCTTCACCATGAAATACGTCGAGGTGCACGACGACGGGGAGATCTGGCTGATGCCCGGCAACAAGGACTATGCTCCGATTCGGATTACCGGCGAGAACGAACGGTTGATATGGGGCATCGTCACTCACTCCATCCGGCAGCTGAGAACGAAGAAGGGAGGTGCTGGATGAGCCGGAAACTGTTGCCCCTGAATCCCCGCCAAATGGTCGGCCTTGCCGACGGGAATTCATTTTACTGCTCCTGCGAGGAGTCCATGCAGCCGTGGCTGCACGGAAAGCCCATTATCGTGGCCTCGAACAACGACGGCTGCGCGATAGCCATGAACAGATTAGCAAAGAAATACGTCAAAATGGGCGACGCACTGTTCCAGATAGCAGACACCATTCGGGAACACGGCATCGTTACGTTCTCCTCGAACTACGAGCTCTACGGCGACATGAGCAACCGCATGCACAGCATTTGGGCCTCCTTCGTCCCCAACCTCGAAATATACAGCATCGACGAAGCCTTCCTCGACTTCACGGGAATGGAAGGCTTCGATTTCGAGAAACTGGGGCGCGAGATCATCCGCATCACCCGGCGCGGAATCGGCATCCCGATCTGTCTGGGCATTGCTCCGACGAAAGTACTGGCCAAGGCCGCCAACAAGCTCGCCAAGACGGACGACGCCCGGCAGGGGCTCTATATTATCGACACGGAAGAAAAGCGCGTGGAGGCATTGAAAAAACTACCGATAGGCGATGTGTGGGGCATCGGTCGGCGGCATGAGAAGCGCCTGACGGCGATGGGCGTCCGCACGGCCTACGATTTCTCCGTTCTGCCGCGAGAGTGGGTGCGCAGGAACATGACCGTCGTCGGCGACCGCCTCTGGCGCGAGATGAACGGGACGCCCTGCATCAGTCTGGAACTGGCGCCGCCCGACAAGCAGGAGATATGCACGTCGCGGGCATTCGGGAAAATGACCTCCGACTTCAACGAGGTGAAGGCCGCCGTGGTCCGTTACCTCAGCTCCTCGGCCCGCAAGCTCCGCGACCAGCATTCCTATGCCCGGCGCATCTACGTCGGCATCGAAACCAATCCCTTCAACGAGTCCCAGCGTCAGACCTTCCGGGGGCTGGAAATCGAATTCCCTGTGCCGACGGACAATACGTTCGAGATGGTGCCTTATGCCATGACGCTGCTGCGGGCGATCTGGCCGGCCTACGTCCCCGGCGAACGTCCGTTCCTGTTCAAACGTGCCACTGTCACGTTGTCGGACCTTATTCCTGCCGAAGCGCTTCAGCTCAACATGTTTCATCATCGGCCCGACATCGGGCAACTGCGGCGTTTGCAGGCCGCGGTGGACGAGGTCAACGGACCGCTGAACCTCGACAGCCGCCTCGTGGTGCTGGGTACGGAATTGACCGGGCGGAATAACACCCGGCTGCGTCGCGAGATGCTTTCGAAATGTCCAACGACCAAGTGGAGCGACCGGATAGATATTGCCATCTAACTTTGTAAAGAATTTTTGTTTATGTGTTTTTTCACCTCTCTGTCAGCAAATGCAGCGGCCGTAGCCAAAAGGTACAGTAAGCAGTTGGATATTATCGAAGCTGCCCGGCAGATTCTCGCCGAGCAGGAACGGGACGCAAGGGTCCGTCAGGACACCGGACCCGGACGCAGGATGAGCCTTTATGACGTTCGGCTGGCCGAGGAGATCTACGTCATCCCCGCCTATGCCGAGCCGCACTGCGTCATCGTATCGGGCTCGGAAGAGCTTCAGGTCATGCAGTGGGGACTGATTCCGCGGACGGCGAAGCCCGAAGATGCTCAGCGTTACGACCGGGAGAATCTGTTCAAGAACGCACGGGCCGAGACGCTTTTCGAGAAATGGCCGTGGCGAATGCTGTGGCAGCATAACCGGTGCATCATCCCCGTAACCGGATTTTTCGAGCCCCACCGGCTGTCGAACGGAAAGGCGCAGTATTACTATACCACTTTAAAGGATCAGGATTTATTCTCGATCGCCGGGCTCTGGGACGAGTGGACGCATCCGCAGAGCGGAGAAAAGGTGCTGTCGTTCGTGCTGATAACGACCGAAGCGAATGCCATGATGCGGAAGATCCACAACGGCGGCGGCAATCCGTTCCGGATGCCGAAGATACTCACTTCGGAGCAGGAACGTTTATGGCTCGATTCTACGATCGTTTCGAAGGAAGCCGTCACTGATCTGCTCACGGTATATCCCGAAGAAGAGATGTCGGCATGGCCCGTGCGGCCGAAGTTCAACTACGGAGACCCTTACGACGAAGGAATTATAGAGCCGGTCGCGGAAATGCAGAAGCTCGGACTCTGAACGCAAAGCTGCCTGAATCATACAAAAAGAGAGGAGACCGATAACGGCCTCCCCTCCGGCAATGAGTCGCGTCACTCTTCTAATATATGAACTCTGCCAGTGCATCGACGAGCAGTCTGAGGAGCTGCTCGGCCGTCAGAGGGTAGGACCTTTTCCTGAATATGCGGTCCATCTTCGTCCGGAGGAGCTCGAAGAAACGGTTGGCTTCGTGAACCGGCATTTTCTTGACCGTCATCACCATCAGCCACAGCGGCACTTCGATATAGGGCGGCTGGATGAAGAGTTCGAGCAGTTCGTCGGAGTGATGCCTGTAATCCAGAAAACTGTTCTCGCAGACTCCGTACAGCGGCAGAATGACCAGTTCGTAGGCGATGCGGTGCGTTCTTCGCATATCGCCCTCTTCATAAAACCATACGTCGATCTTTTTGGCGCCGACTATCCGGTACGGATTATAATTGTCCCTGCTCATTTCAGGAAAGGCCCTTTATTTCCGAGCAAATGCTGTTGACCATGTAATCACGTAATTCACTGCGGGTCGAGAGGCGGCAGAACCGGTATTGCTCAGGTAGATGCCGGCCTTTCGAAAAATGCTTCTGATCCGTCGAGCAAGATTCCAGTCGGACCGAGCCCCCGTCGTGTCTGTCGTAAAGACCCCATAAGGATTCCGCATCCGGACATCGGGGATCGTCGGTATGGAAAAGATACACCTCCCCGACTTTGAAATTACAGTGTTTCACCCTCATTCGTTTAGTCTGTTTTGTAATTTGCTGGGCAAAGATGGATGAAACGTCTGGCCCTTGCAAGCACATGTGGAACCATTCCTATTTTTTATTTTAACGGGAGGACCTCAATGCGTTTTTCTCAGGCAGACCGTTTAACGAAGAATTTACGGCGGTCGGTTTTGCCGGGTACTTACTGCGTAGTGCAGCGGATTTCGCGTTTTGGAAATCGATTTTCTCACAAAAACACCGGAAAAAATTTGGATGATAACGAAGAAATGACTATATTCGGAATAACAATAGAGCATTTATCTGTTGTAAACTGTTTATCGTTTCGTAAGTCCCAACTTCTACCTCAATGACGGATAAACGGGCAAGATCGGAATGCGCGGTCTTGACTGGTTCGTCATAACCTTGGGACGGTACGAAGCAACCGGTCGAGAACCGCGCATATTTTTTGACATAACGAATCAAAAGATGTGCCACTATGAATCGACCCGAATGTGAAAGCGAAAGGCTGATTTACAGTTTAGAAACAAGCCCCAAATTACAACTTTTATTCGAAAATACCGCTGTCGGTGAAACTTATTTGTTTCACCGGATTGATTCGGATTGCCTGCAGATTTCCCGTTTTTCGATAAAGGCATTGGAACCGCCGTCCGTCCCGTATCGACCGTCTCCGATTCGTCACCGTTCTAATTGCGCCGTCCGCTTTCGCCCGGCTGCCCGCAAACCCGGCCCGCGAAGATTCTTGCGCACGGATCGCCGTTCCGGCATCGTCTGAATACGAACAAATTTTCCTAATCTCAAAATGATGGATTTTATGAACGGTTTTGAAAAGGATAACGAGAATTTCTATCGCCCTTATCGTGTGGTAAGCGTCAAAAAGATCGACCGCTGGTTTTTCGAGAAGCATGACCATCGCAGAACCCATGCGAAGATCTATGAAACGGTCATCCGGCCTAAGTTCGGGATTTGCGAAAACACATTTCTCGACTACCGCCACGAACCCGACGAACTGCTGGAATTGTTCCGGCAATCGGTCAAGGTCGAATTCTCTCTGTGGCTTCCGACCATGCAGGCCAAGTACATGAGCCCTGTCGAAGCCGACCGCTTCAGCCTGATGCTTTGGGATGCGTTCGACACGGCTTTTAAGTGTATACACAACAAGGAACCGGCCAGCCTGATAGATGCTGAAAAGTTATTGAAGCATCTGATAATCTGTTTGGGAGAGAAATCACCCGTCGGGTGAGGTGACGCGACTCTTTAATGAAGGGAGGGGGCTGTCCGAATTTTCGGACAGCCCCCCCCCGGTATATAATGCGCAACCCTTGTGATTGCGGATGCTCTTGGCTGCTTTGGGCCGTGGTGCCACCGGAGCCAGGCGTTTATGCCGGTTCCGCGGGCCGCGGGCTTCCTCTGCGGCCTGTGTCCAGTGGACAGCGTCGGGGCAGGCGATCACTTCCGCCGAAGCGCTCCGGTGTGTCCGTACACGTTCTTCGGGGCAACTTAGAAATAGGTGCTCACGGCAAATTCGAACTGCTCGATAAATATTTTTTTAAAGGCCGAAAGGTTGTTCTGTTCGTAAAAGACGAGCATGGCCTTTTTATAATCGATGGAGTCCACGGTGCGGAATGATATCGGACAATAATCGTGGGCCATCAGCTCCGCGTTACTGACGATTCGCGCGGTGCGCTTGTTGCCGTCGTTGAACGGCTGGATATAGGATATTAGAATCAGCAGCAGCAGAGCCTTTTCGAAAATATCGTCACGGCGGTTGACGGAATCGCAAACGTCTTCAAGGGCCTCGCGAATCTGAAATTCGTTGTCCAGCGGCCGGTAGTTGGTGCCCGTGATACCCACACGCCGGGTGCGGATGTTCTTGTCGACGCCCAAATCCTGTATCAGGATACTGTGAATGTTCTCGATTTTCGCTATGCTCAGCGGTTGGAGGTAATGCGGGTTTTCGATGATGTAGTCCAAAGCCTCCTTGTGATTGAGGAGCATGGTGGCTTCTTCCAGCGTCTTTCCCGATGCTGTCTCTTTCTCCAGCAGCAGTCGCTCGGTCTCCAGCAGGGAATATGTGTTGCCCTCGATTTGAGAGGACTTCCAGCTCAGATCCACGGCCAGACGCTCCAGCTCCTTTTTGTATTGCGACGGGGTCAGTTTGACGACGTTGTCCCGGAACCGCTGCTGCAAACCGGTGAGTCTTTCATGCTCTGCACGGGTGAACAACGGAGCCTTGGCAAGAACGCCGAATAGTTCGAAATTGAAATGGTCGATGATTTTTCGTTGGTCGATTTCCCTGCTGAAATAGTTCTCGACGTCGATTGGGGCGAACAGGTCGTAAGCCGGGGACACGAAATAACGGGTGCCCTTGTTCTGCCCCTCTGCCGTCAGTTTGTTCTCCGAGACCAGCCGCGCGAGTTCCCGCCGCAGGGTCGCCGACGAAATTGCCAGTCCGAGGCCGGATGTTATCTCCGACGAAGAGACGCCGGGGTGCTCCCGGACATACTGGATGATACGATCTGTTCGCTCGCTGTTCATGCTGTTTGAAGTTTATCGCTCGCAAATATAGTAAAATATCGCTCAGATAAGCCGATTTTTGAGCGATATTATTGCGATTTTTGAGCGATATCGGTATCATATGCGGTGCGCTTTCCCTCTCGTTGTCGTCGGCCGCATTCGGCGTTTCAGCCCGTTGTTGGCCGCTATGTTCTTTTGCGTCTTGCAGTTCTGGGGCTGCAAGGAGGATTCCGGCATCGCCGCTTCCCCGTGCCCGATCTGTCGGGCGGCATTGCGGTTGCGGGAGGTAAATATACCGTTACGCCCATGAGCAATCTGGGCAATGGTGTTTCGGTAATTGCCGTGATCAATGACGTCTGCAATCTCTTTCTGGTGTTTTCATAAATCAGTCATTTTATAGCACCTTGGCTTTCAAAAGCTCTCGGCTTGGGATTTCGATAGTCTGATGTCGGGCTCCATTCTTCTCGATGATCTCCAGCAAAAGCACCTTGTCGTCGGAGATCGTCAGTTTGGGTAGTGCGAATACCGTTCGCTGACGCTGGTGTCCCCTCACGACTGCCGGATCATTGCATACGCGCAAGATTTCGAGCGGTGTCTGCTGCTGAGCCGTGCGCTTCGTGAGTTTTCGATCCGCTACGATGAAACGCCGTGCATCCACTTCGAAAGAGATATTCGTGTCGTTCGAGATGCAGGTGTGAATATATATCACGTCATTGAACACGTAAATCCCCAGCACTTCGACTCCGATACCGTACTTCTTCGTGCGAATGCCCTTCACGTCCGTACGATTCTGGCGGTATATGTTGCTCAACATGCGTTTTACGGTTGCGGGCTTTTCGCGGCCTACTTCGCGCAGCAGCACCCGGCCCTCTGAAGCCGGAGCCATCGGCAGCGGATCGCCCGCGACAGTCGGTTCCTTTACACCTTTCGTCTGTGGTTCTTGCACTGTAAGATTGACGGTCGAGACAGCCGGATTTTCGGAATAATGGACATCGAAAGTGAAGAATCCGCCGTCCTCGGTGATGACCGTCAGGTTGGTTTCGGCAGCGAAATTCCGCACGGCGGCTTTCACCCGAACGACGTTCTCGGCTCCATCGGCCTTGCCGGCGATGATGTCCATCGAACCGATATCGATATACGTGACGGGCGACGGGAACAAAATGTGTACGGTTTTGGTGAATCCCGCTTCGATACGCAGGGGCCGGATCTCCGCCGGCGTTTCCGGTGTCGTTCGTGCTGTAACCTTTACCGCCGTGATTGCGGCGACGATCAGGGCCAGATAAATAAGGTCTCTTTTCATTTTACTGCTGTTTTGAAATCAATAATAGCTGATGGTTGGCCTTGAGGGTGATCTTCACCTCGCGGAGTTTCCCGGCGACATACTGCGACGAAGCCTGCAATCCTCCGCGTGCCAGCTCGGACAACACCTGCTGCCCGGCCGAACGGGTGACGTTTACGGTCGTGCCGGCGGTCTGCCCGACGGATGCCAGCGCCTCTTTGAGGGCCGTCCGTTCGCGGGAGTTCGGGACGTTCAGTCCCGGCTGTCCGTCGAGGTCGTAAGCTACGGCTTCGACGGCGAAGATCCGCCCGCCGTATTCGACGGACGATACCGTGATTTGCAGCCGCATTCCGGCAATCGTCGCAAGACCGTATAACGGGGTGTTGTGAGGGATCACCGTATCGTCGATACGCACGGCTTCCAGCAGCCGCAGTTGCACGGTGCTTCCGGCTCGTATGACCTGCGTCTGAGCTACGCAGGCCTTGACGGTCGGAATATCGGCATGCGCGACGCGACCTGCCGCCGTGAGAAATCCCAAGTTACGTTCGACGGTGAAATCCGCCCGCGGGTCGAGCGTCGAAGCTTCGACCTCACCCTCCTGAACGGGCCGCATGACGGACAAGCGCGAATCCCTCCGCTGCTTCGTCGGCCCGGCCTCTTCGTCCGCAGCCGTTCCGCCGCCGAGATATTTCCGGGCGAGCTTGTACTGCTCCTCGGCCAGTTCCAGCGGGTCGGGCTGCTGCCGCTCGGCGTCGAGTTGGGATTGCAGGGCTGCGACCTGCTCTTTCAGGGCTTCGACCTCGGCATTGCGCTGCGGAGCGGCGTAGAAGCCCTGCACCTGCCGCTGCATGGCCCGGTTGGCTTCGGCGGCCCGCAGTGCGGGGTTGTCCGCCAGTACAGGCTCCTCGGCAGGTTTGAGCCCGTCGTCCAGCAGCGAGAACGAGTTGTCGCCAAGTGTCATCATGCGTTTCTGCTGCTGTTCCTCGCTGCGGAGCTGTTCCGCGGCTTTGCGTTTGTCGCCGACGGTAGCCTGCGCCTTGCCGTCCGGAACCGACGTATTGATCCCCGCGGCCCCCTCTTGGGGCTTGACGGGTGCAGGCCGGAATATGAACCACAGCACGACGAGGAATATGCATCCGAGGATCGCCGCGAAGAGCAGCACCTTGCGTTTGCGCTGCCGCTCGAACTCCGCCGAGGGGTCGTTGCCCGGATTCTTGTTTTCTGTCATAACAGTTTACGGTATCAGAGGTAAATATTCAAAATGCCCGATTTCCAGTTCCGGCCTCATGTCCGTAGCGAACAGGAACCAGAGGTAAAGGAAGAGAAGCAGGACGAGCGCCGCAAGTACGATCTGCTCCCGGATGCAGGGCGCGAGCATGTCGTGCCGGCGCCGCAGCGACCACCGCACCCAGCGGATGCGGCAGCGCAGAGAGTGCGGTTTAGCGGTCATAGGTCGCAATGTCTTTGTTCTCGACGATGTTCAGCGCCTCGACCATAAAGCCCTGCGGGTTGTTGTCCGAGCGGGAGACGTTCACCAGTCGGCATGTCGTGATGAGCGACCGCTCCGTAACGGTGCTTTCGCGCAGAATACGCTGCCGGGCAAAGGTCGTAACCTCGTAGGGATAGCGGTCGAAATCGCAGCGGATGCTGTCCACTTTGACCATCTGCGAAACATTGCCCGCGATCAGGCGGTTGAAGAATCCCTTTTCCTGCAAGACCTTGTAGTAGGACAAGGCGCTTTTGTCGGCCATCTGCAAGGCGCGTCCGACGTTGGACTCGATGGCTGCCTTGTCGGGCGAGAGGGTGAAGAAGAGCTCGTGGAAGCGCCGCACATGCTCACGGGCTTCGACGGGGCGGTTCTGTGCGAGGTCCTGCGAGAGCGCCACCATCAGCGAGCGGCCGTTGTCCAGCACGTAGATCTTCTGCCGCTGCCGTTCGGCGAAAGAGTAGGACATCCAGACTGCCGCCACGGTTACGACGGCGCAGATTCCGGCGAAGACGAGCGCGTACATGCGTAGTTGCCGAAACGATGTTTCGATGTTCGTTAAACACTTGAATTCCATAACAGCGAATTATTTTATTTTCTGAAAATAAGCCGGGCGCCGTTCATGATGCCGCGTCCCACGGCTTTACCGCCCGATAATGCCGCCTTACCGACACCCTTTGTTCCGGCCCACGCTTTGCCGGCCGTCCATCCGGCCCCGGCGCTTACGAGCGAGGTCATCTTCGAGACGGTCTTGTTGTAGGCGGCGAATCCGTTCGCCTGCACGACCCACGAGGCGATCGAGGGGATGCAGAGGTATCCGCATACGGCTACGAGCATGAAGATCAGGTTCAGGCTGTTCGACCAGTCCACATACCAGTTGTATCCCTGCTCCATGAGTTCGGCATCATGCCGCATGGCGAGACTTTGCAGACGTGCGATGATCGCCGAGAAAAGATCCGAGATCGGCAGCCACAGGTAGATCGAGACATACTTCGTGAGCCATTGCGTCAGTGTGGACTGGAATCCGTCGAACACGGAGATGGCGAAGGCGATTGGCCCCAGCAGCGACAGCACGACCAGATAAAAAGTCCTCAGCACGTCGAGGATAACGCTCGCGGCCGCGAAGAGCAGTTCGAGTATCCACGCCAAGCCTTTGAAGATAAGTCCCTTTACAGACCATGAGGAGCGCTCCTCGTTCATGCGGTCGAGTGTCTGCTGTGTCTGGTCGTCCACGCCCAGCTCGCTGAGCTCGCGCTCCATCTCCTCGTCCTCGGCGTAGTAGCTGTCCGGAGGCATCTGCTCGCGGCCTTCGAGTTCGAGCCGCTCACGCCGCTCCTGCCACTGTTGCATGTCGAGCGTCTGCCCGGCCATGAGCGAATGCGTGGCCTTTACCAGCGGCGAGAGAATGCCGTTCAGGCTTCCCAGCACCAGCGTCGGAAAGAATAGGATGCAGATGCCGACGGCGAAGGGCCGCATAAGGGGAAAGAGGTCGATAGGTTCGGCTTGGGCCATCGACTGCCAGACGCGGTAAGCGATGTAGAGCAGCGCCCCGATTCCTGCGATGGCCATTGCGACCTGCGACATCGGGTAGCACAGCGCCATCATATCGTCGTATAACACCCGGAGAATCGTGTGCAGGTTCTCCGTAAGGGAAAGCATGCGTACCATCGTCGGCTACCAGTAGCGTTGTTCGTCGGTTCCGTACAATGAGAGCACACCCTCCATGTCCCGCTTCCGGGCGGCCCGCAGCAGGGATATGGAGATGTTCTTGCGCGTGTAGTAGCGTGCCAGATCGCGGTGGCGCCGCAGGACGCCGTAGACGCGCTGCACCACGTCGATACGGTCCTTGTCCGTCAGGGACATATCCGTAGGGTTCACGATGTCCTGCAGTTCCTTCAATTCCCCGGCCGACTCCTCGATGATGCGTGCGTAGCCTGCGGCGATGGCCGCGAGTTCCGCGGGCGTGAAGTTCTCATCGCCGACCATGCGGCGATAACCGTCGACGTAGATGTCCGAGATTTCGCCCACGAGCAGAATGCACTGCTGCACCTTGCGGGCCGAGCGGACGAGGTTGCTGACGGATTTCAGGGCGTCGTAGTATCGCTT